>JAAUXT010079334.1_pt1 | contig 48310 bp, 54 predicted proteins | sample 7278171 | NCBI WGS metagenome assembly JAAUXT01 (sample SAMN14350112, study PRJNA611818) | marine sediment metagenome | isolation source: surface marine sediment (1.8m) | place: French Polynesia: Moorea | collected 2018-08
ATATATATATATATATTTATATATATATTATCTATAAATATATATATATATTTATATATTTATATATTATTTATATGTATTTATATATTTACATATATATATATATTTATACATATATTTATATATATTATCTACACATATATATATATATTTATATATATATGTATATTTATATATATACATATTTATATATTTATATACATATATATTATCTATATATTTATATGTGTATTTATACCTCTTTATGTGCCTATATCTCTGCCTCCAGTCTTTCAAAGTACCGACGCTTTCCTCCTAACTAACCATTCTTATCTATCAGAGAAAAGATAAGCATTATATGGCAATATTCCCACAAACAAATCTTTATCTCACCGCCCCCACATACCCTCCACTCACAAACTATCCGATTCACTTAATGCTCCATGCTTTGTGCCTACTAATATAAGAAGTAATCAACTACTTTATAAACTATAAATCAGATACCAAATTCCAACACATATTTTAAAAAGTGACCTATGTTATAGCTTATGTGGCAAAATAAGTCCCCTGAGAGGGGGGGGGGTCTAAACCACCCCTCAAACACCCCCTAACCCTAAATACGCCCCCAAAAGACCTCCGGAAATTCTCCGCAAATTCTCCGAAATTCTCCGCAAATTCTCCGAAATTCTCCGCAAATTCTCCGAAATTCTCCGCAAATTCTCCGAAATTCTCCGCAAATTCTCCGCAAATTCTCCGAAATTCTCCGCAAATTCTCCGAAATTCTCCGCAAATTCTCCGAAATTCTCCGCAAATTCTCCGCAAACTCCTAATCCCTATGTCTCCCTTACTCTGGGTGGGACTATTTTAAACTTATTACTCTCCAACCCAGCTAAAACTGCTCCCCTACTCAACAGGGTACAAACGGTCTTTCGAAGTAACAAAGCTTTCCTCCTAACTAATCATTCTTATCTGTCGGAGAAAAGATAAGCATTACATAGCAATATTCCCACAAACAAATCTTTATCTCACCGCCCCCACATACCCTCCACTCACAAACTATCCGATTCACTTAATGCTCCATGCTTTGTGCCTACTAATATGGGAAGAAATCAACTACTTTATAGGCCATAAATCAGACACCAAATTCCAACACTTATTTTAAAAATTGACCTATGTTATATCTCGTGTAGCAAAATGGCTCCCCTGAGGGATTCCCTAAACATTATATTGTCTTCCCCTACCTCACCTACATAATAGCCTTATTCAAATATACTATACTACTTATTCGACTCTACCTTAAACCTTGCTGAGAGTGTTTGCCACCTTATAATTAGTTGTTCCCTATCTTTACTTTTGCTCTGTGTCCTCATCTAATGCTGTACACCCCGTCTTATAGTTAGTTAGGCTATATTAACTTATGCTACCCCATGAGATTCCTCACCTTATCTTTACCCTAACTAAATGCTGCCCTTTTCTCACGATAATATTATTACTAAAAGTATTATAGAAAGGGGTCCTCAACCAATTCTCAATAATTATTTTACTCCTTCAAATAGCCTACCGCCCAACTAAGAAGTTTCTTCTGCCCCACTGATCCTCCCACTTCCTGTCCCCATACATCTCCCAGATCCCTACCCCCCCCTCCCCCCCCCCCCCCACTTCTTAGTCTCTTCCTAATCTCACTTAGCCAAAATACAATGCACTCCACCAATCAACATAATTCATCCCAATACCACACCTTCCCTCCACATACAAAACATGTTCCCCATATCATAAATTTTATTCTACTCTTCAACAACTCTAAACTTTTTAGTCCCTTCTCTCTACCCACTATAATATACTATCGCGCACTCTACCCCAATAGCTCCCTCCCAGTGTTACTGACAAGCATGGGCCCATTTAATACTAACTTTGGCCTTTACGAAAACATCTATATTTCTTAGTCCTACCATAGACTTTGTATATCCACACTCATAGCATGTAACTCCAAATAGACAATATATTTTCTTATGCTCCAATTAATCTGCCACCATCTGCCAATCTATAGAGCATAAGTCACCACTCACTCAACCTGGCCCCCAAGGATCTGCCTAAAACACCACAGCCAACACCCACTACAAAAATACGGGGAATACCTTCCTCTATTTAAGTTGACCCCGCACAACTTACGTAACCCAACACTCATCCTCTTACCGCTAAAATTGATGTTTATACTAATCCTAATTCACCCCACTGTTTTAATTCTTAGTTCCTGTTATATCTCAGCACAAACACCCATACAGGACGTAATGACAACGCTAAACTTTTGGAAAGTGTCCACCAAATCATTGCCCCTCACTACCACCTAAAATAAACTGGGGACCAAACAAACACAAAGTTATCCCCCTTTCCTATCCCTCATACTCCCCATAAACATTACTATATCTCTACCGCCCCTCCCACATCATCCTCAAATATTCCTAACTCTCAATCAACTCCTTACAGCACTTAAAACATATCGCACTCTAGCCCAGGCCCTACAAGACCTTAGTCCAATAATAATAAACACTACTCTATTTCCTTAGTGATTCTTTCTAAATCATCGCTGATTGGGGCTAGCTAAAGAACTCCGGTAACTCACATAATCCTAAGCTCCCATAGTCCTTCTAGAGCTCTGGCTCAATAAAATCAACGATTATAAACATCTATCAACATCCCCCAAACTAAAATAAGTTGGAGTAGTTTATCTAAAACATAATATTGAAGCTATTAAATAATCCTAAAAGTCTCTCACACAGCATATCTTCGAAAGATCACAACCCAAACATATTTCTATATCGCTCACACTTTGCTATCTCTAACCCATTTAATTTAATCCCAAACATACTTATAATAAATTCGACACTATTACAATTGCTAAACCAATTAATTATCGGGACCATTTTAATAAACTCTACTCAAACCTATAGCGAACTATCTCTATTAACTAGTGTCTACACAAGCAAAAGGCAGGCATATGCAACACACACAAAGTGTGGGCCAAACCTCTAGTTACCCCCTCATGCGCACACTATACATATACACTAATTCACCACAATGACATTCCTACCACTCAAACCAACATATTAAAGTACCCCACCTATATTCCTATAGCTACAAATAATTCTTATGACCTACATTTAAACACCATCTCTAAATTCCGACACACACTAAAGCCAGCCTATAGTATAAGCTTGTCTAATAAAATCTCTAGAGAAGAACACCAAACACTTCTCCCTCCCCAATCTGTGGCCAACACCCATACCAGACATAATATAACACTACCAAAGTGGTGTCCACAATTTCACAAATACGCCCAACCCCTCTAGTCGCTCCCACCCATTTTTAATAGTTATAGCTATTTGTCTACTCAAACATAGCACACCACAGACAGACCCTGCCAACATCTATTCCCTAACCCCCCCTATCTATAGTATAATAAATTACGGCTTTCTTTCGCACAGCAAATGTTATTAACTAGATAGTATTAGGCCCTATAGACTCTTACCGCTAAACACACTTGCTACTTATTTAGATTGTCTCATTCGCGCAACCAAAATTTGCAAATATATGGCCCCTTAACAATCCAAATTCATTCTCCACTCTAAACAGCCACACTTATCCCCCCACCAAAAAAGAAATTAATCCCCCAAATCAATCACACACAACATCTATTGCTCTGCATAATATAATATTAAAACACTCATCATTAAACACCTCATTATTAGCACTACTTGTGCCAACCCCACCTAGTTGTAAAACTACTATATCCAAACGTACTCTTATTTTGTTTGTTTATTTCATTGATCTCAACAAAATCCCTACACAAATGTGTCTGTTCCACAACATTATAGACCATTGTCCCCGACTTCTCGCCACTAACCTATGTCTCCATTTCGTTCAATTAGCCATTGTCCCACTTTAACGCCACCCCTTTATAGTTTGGGACTTTAGTGCCCCATCCAAATAGTAGCTAGCTCATACTCCACTTACCAATTTCTATAGATAACCATTCATCCTATCTCATAGCCACAACAAAATTTTTTAAAGTCTCACATATAAATTGCCCTTATCCCCATTTCCTTTATGGTCCTCCGTTACACTATAGACTAAATAATGTCTAACCTTAAATGCAACACTTGCTTCACACTCATAAGACTATAGCCCCCCTTACCCATTAGAAATCAACACAAACAGCACCCCAAGACGAGGAGGGTCATTGTTCAACCATTCTCCCCCTAAGCTGAATTAAGCCCAACTGTAATGCAAGCTAACTTATAGCTTCCCCCACTATATAAAACACAAAAGAAATTGATATCATATATTTTAAATGTTAAAACATAGTATAATCCTCATTACATTTACCTTACAAGTAAAAAATAACCAACCACTTGTTTTATGTCATAGAGATTAATTTACCTAGCTACATAGTTGTATCACACCACCAAACATGACTACAAACTAAGAAACATATAAAATACCAAAATATTAATTAGTCCTTATAACCCCAACAAGAAATAACTTAATTAATATTCAAGAAAGGGTAACACTCACACTTAAACAAACCTTTAATGCTCCATCTACTCTCCACTACATCCACACCTATACTTGTCCGGCCCCTCTATAAAGAATTCTCCATCCTTTCTCGAGCACTATAATCCACACTAAGCCTAACCTTCATAATAACCTATCTCACAGGTCGATGATTCCCACCACCTCTATCCTACCCTAAATACACATGCTTGACCACTACACAACTGTATAAAATCTTATCTGTAAAACACAACTCAAAAAATAAGCCTCCACATAACACAAACCCATAGGCCTATGCACAAAGAATGAATAAGTTAGAAGTATAGTCCAATCTATATGGGGTTGTCTCTTAAACAATTGACTTCAATAAGGTCCAAATACTCTATTGGTCCCTTTATGTCAATGTACATATATAAATTTTTTACACACGTATGTATGAACATGCTTGTCCTCTCCCTACTTTGGGGGGTTCAGCTTACTTAGAAAGCTATTCCTGATTAGGCTCCTCTCCTAATCCACGACTACAAGTCCCAAGTACCTGCCCCTATTTGATATGTATATTAACTCTATCAACATAGGTACAATCAGCCGTACTACACCATTAACCCAAAACAAACCTCCCATACTTTCTACTGCCCCTATGCTCCCACAAAATATATTGAGCCATCTACCCATTCACGTAATCGATTGGTCCACCTAAGGCCCCCAACACCACTAATACTATATACCTCATATAATTTATAAAGCGGCCTAACCAGTTCCCCCTATTAGCCGAGTGGTCTCTGAATTCTAAAATATTCATCAATAGCCGCAACATTGCTTACTCCAACCACCCAAGACCTCCATTCCCCGCAAAGCACACGTTAGACACCTCTTCTTTCATATGTGAGATTGTGGTCCAACCTCAAGTTAAGACATTGCCGACTTAGGTCCCTGATCAACACTATAATATCTTCTTCTCTCAAATTTGTCTAATAAACTCATTTACTCAGCGTAATTAAATTCCCTCCACCAATCCTGCCCTCGGATAACAGATTATACTTACTTCTACCCCTAATTAAAAGCTTATCCCCACCCCCTCTTATTAAATAATATATTTCGAATCTCGCAAGATTATGCCCTTCCTCCTCACTCAATATGAGCCATTGTACCTTTTGCATCATGGAGTCTTAATCTCCCATCCTATTAATGCCCTCCGAATAATTATGAGCTTACACATCATTTATTACTCCCATAGATAGTCATTTGCCCTATTTCATAAGCGCAATAAAATTTTGTCTAAGAAGCCACACACTATCGCATAATTAAATATCTGACTTGTCTATAGCGGTACCTAATACCAACATTATACTATAATAATAAATAGAGGTGGGACAAGCTACCTTTACATTCTCATTTCCTTATTCCTCTCCACCTCCCAAGGCCCTACATTAGCCCCAAACCCAATCCTTATTTAAACCATCCTCTCATTATTAGCCTACATCAACTCGTCATAGATATAGCCACCCTAACTCAATACGGCACAATTATAAAACTATAAATACTCTCTACCCTACAAACCCACCACTCCCTAGCCCCCAAAGCTAATCCTCTCCCCTCCCCCCCACTATACTAAAGAACTCGGCAATCCTTTATCTCGACTGTTTAATAAAAACCTTGCTTCTTGCTGTATTCAATAAGAAGTCTCGCTGCCCAGTGAAAACTTATTTAAACGGCCGCAGTAGCTCTGTGCTAAGGTAGCAAGATTATGTGCCCCCTAATTAGGGGATTGTACAAACGCCTTTTACCACACGAAATAATCCTCTCTCAGTATAGAGTTAAAATTATGACAGAAGTGCAAACACTTCTATCCACACAAAAGACAAAAAGCCCCTGAAAACTTATTACAACGTATGCAAATCACATACATGACTTTGGCTGGGGCGGTCACTAATCACACCATAGCTCCCTTCTTCGATTAATGAATCCTCCCCCCTATCCTCCCTAATTAAAGCAAGTTACTTCAGGGATAACAGGCTTATATCTTTCTATAGTTCCCATTGACAAAGATGTTTGGCACCTCGATGTTGGCTTAGGGCTCCCACCTAGCGCAGAAGCAAGGAATGGGTGGTTTGTTCAACCATCAACACCCTACATGAGCTGAGTTAAGACCGACGTGAGTCAGGTTGGTTTATATCTTTCCTACTATATGGCATAGTACGAAAGGAAGCCGCCATTGTGCACCTAAAAGCATCAAACATAACATAACTCCTCATGGTATTTGTCTTCAAACAAAACATTTAATCAAACTATCTCACTATTCACAGGAATTAATTTAATCAAATCTGAGATTACTATACCTAAGCCCCTGCCTATAGTCTGGGGCGCCTTTTAACTCTCAACTTTATATAACTCCCCTTCAACCTTATTATCAACCCCAAAGCCCAATACCCACTAATATCTTTCTCGCAATAAGAGACCAAATCACACTCGCACCGCTGCAATTCATTCTTGTGCGCTTGAGCCATACTATAAACCACATACCACTACTAAATTCTCATCTTAGGAATATAAAGTGGCCTATAAACATCTCACCAAGAGTATAGTCAATATGGCACTAGAGAGCATATGACTTGAAACAGCCAACTATACAATCCTACCTATTATTGAGAATTCTTTTCTTCCTAGTGTCCATACTTATGGGTGGATTTGGAATACTAATCTCACCCTCCACACTATCCATATTAACTATAATCTACCACCCTCCAATAATATAAGCTACTGCCTCTTACCCCCAACCCTCAGGTCTACCATTTAATGAAAAATAGGCCTGGACGGACCCCCATACACTACTTTCGCCCCAATTTATTAGCTACACCAACCTTAAATAATTAAATACTTTATTTATTAATAATTAGTTCCAATTTTCCTCTCACTGCCTTCCAATGATTCAGATTTTACATCTCTCATTAATTTAGGTCATTTCACTCACCTGTCCGAAGATCTATCTAATACTTTCCCCAATCCATATGGCCTATACTAAAACTAACTCAAGTATCAAAGCATCTTCTTTCCTCCAAGAACTAGTAAAAGTCTTACTTCGGATAAAGCTCCCAACTCTGTCGACGCTAATTCCGAAGCTGATTCCCCTAAACACCACTAATACTCCACTTAATTGGCTAGACGCTCTTAATATCGACAACAAACCCCAACACTCCTTCCCCCCTCACTGCCTCCAAGTAACTCAAATTTTATATCTCACCCTGACCTAGATCCCGTCTCTCACTCATCTGAACCCTATCTCATACTTCCCCCGGTTTAGTGACTGGCATTAATACTAATTCAAGTATCAAAGTACCTTCTTTCCTCCAAGAAATGGCAAGAAATTTAACTTCTAATAGAACTCCCAATGCTAATTCTGGGGTATTCTCCTCATCTGTCAGTAATTATCATCTATAGCCTCTTCTCATCCCACTGGAGTCTTGCTAAAGTCTAAACTTCCCGGCACTGACCTAGAGATCAATTCTTATGATCCAGACCCCCTACAGGGTTGGCCCTAACACTGTAGGAAATAACTCTACACCTCCTATCCCTCTAAAGGTTGTTTCAAACCCTATACACACTTGAGATAATCTCTTTGTCTTTACACAAGGGTTGGGGGTGACTCTAAATACATAAAGAAGTAACTATGGAAATACCCCTCTAACCTATAATTTAAATAGCCTCTCTCTGCCGCTAATATAGAGATCACTGCATGCTCCGAAGTAGGGCGGCTATTAAACTTGGCTCTAACACTAAGGAAGAGGGGTCTATCCGCACTATAGTATCAATGGGGGCCTCTCTAAGGAAGCTATGAAATATACCCCTAACCTAGCCTAATCATGGCGAAACTTGCTTCCAAATCCGTTAAATTAATATTGCAGCCCTCCAAGTTGGTGTGAAGATTTTGAGAACGGTGGCTCTAACCTCTCTGAGTTAGGCCATGTCTTTCCTCCTAAACTTTAGGTCTCTTTAGCCGACTTGTTTGTAACTATTCATTTCCCTATCCCACCTCTCTTCATATCCTCCAACTTATTTGGCCACCCTACGGTAATCCCCACCCCCAAACTAATTAGTGACACTGTGCCCCAAATTAATGATGAAAATTTCCCCTCGTCAATGTTTTCGTACGTCACACCTACTACCAATAATATCCCTCTAATGTATCGTTTGTAAGTATCTTTAACATCTACCTCAAATTAAGCATAAGCCTCTTTGGGGGCTCATTCATTGCCCCCTTGAACAATCCCTAAATTCCCAGCCTCCCCTATCACCTACAAACACATCCCCCTATTATTAGGAACTCTTTTCTTTGTGGTGCCCATATTTATAAGTTGCTGTCTCTACCTCCTAACACTGCCAACCCTTAGGTCTACCCATTTAATGAAAAAGTAAAGCCTGAACGGGCCCATTATAATATTCTCAACTTATAGCTTTATAAAGAGGGGAGTAAAGGAGGCTCTCCTCCCATTTCGACTAAATCCGCCCACATTACAAATATCCTCCTTATTCCTACCTATCTTAACAAAGCTATATAATCATACTTCATATCAGTTCTCAACGGTGAGGTCTACTTTTCAACCAAGAGAAAAAGGAAACTCCCTATTCCAACACCTGGATATCCGAAAGATATCTTAATACCTTATCCTCTCCTAAGGAAATAAGTTAGAAACATCATCCCACAGGCTCTACGCCATAAATAGATTTGAATTACTAAAATCTTATATCCCCACACACATCCTATAAGCATACGCAATAGGTATCCGCAGGCATATCCTCTAGCACAACCATAACCATTGCTACTCTCACAGGTAACAAAGATTTCTTCTTTCCCCGCCCCAGCAAACATTTACTCGATTTACTTTACTATCGTAGGGGTTGGCCAACCTAAGACAAATCCTTACCCACTATTGATCCACCTAGTAGCTATGGCCTTGTTACCTCTACCTCTCAACTTCATATGCTTTCCTATGACTCCCTTCCAACCTTATTAATTACTCCGAAGTCTAACATCCGCTAAATCTAATCCTCTAGCAGGAAGAAGCCCTATCCCACTAGTACCACTAAATATGGCTACAGAGCCAAAAAGAGATAAATATGGTGCCAGAAATATCGGTTAAACCTTACTCTTTTGGTAACATTCACGAGAAATAGCTTAGCTAATATTAAGGAAAGGATAATATGTATATATGAAGCAAAACCTTACACACATTACCTATACTCCCAACCCCTCCACCATACCCCCGCTTCTACCCCTCTCAACCTAAACAAGGATTAGAGACCCTTCTATAAAGAGTATAGCACTCTTCTCAGGTACTATAATTTACCAGAAACCTAACCTTCATGGCGGCCTTTGAAACTTCGGGGGAACCTGCCCCATAAACCGATGATCCACACTACCTCTTCCCTATCCTAGATACAAATCGCAGGTTATTGTATGGCTGTATAAAATTTTGTCTGCAAAGATATGATACTAAAGGATTAGCTCCGATAATACAAGTCCTCATAAACCTCATGAATAAGGAGTGGGTGGGTTACAATTCCAATTCAACACACATAGATCACCACTACAGTAACTACCCCTATAGGACTCGAAAGTATTTATATCTTAAAATGTTATAAAGAATTATTCCCAAGGTGCACAAATCGCCCGGCAATACTCATCGTCAAGATGAGATAAGCCGTAACAGAGTAAGCGTAGCGGAAGCTGCGCTTCATTCTCATTCCTTCCACTTACACAAACTAACACAAAGAGAATTTTAATCCTCATACCCTTCAGTCTATATAAAGATAAAACACATAACATCATTATAAGTAGCACTTATCAATACCATATTTTAACCAAGTCCACACCCTCTCTATTTATATGTTATATTTGCTATACTCACACACACACACCTAAAACTTATGCACACACAAATGTCTATATTTGCGACCTACATAAACATTTTTGTTCCTACACACATATTCGAAACGCCTCCCTCCACATGTACACTTTACTTAATACATATTTGTATTCCCCGCATATATTGGTAGGTACATTCAAATACTTACATTTATAACCTATGCTCACAAGGGTGAACACACTAATAACATACATTTACCCATATCTATTTATAAATCCGCACCTACATACACACATACTACCTATATACTTACAATAGTGCAATCTATTCAGTAAAATATAGCCAAGCCCATATGCCGAATTCCAACAACCTTACTATTAAAAACAACTAATACTTATAGCTTACCCAATGAAATATAGTTTTAAGAAAGCTGCAAACTCTCACTATGTCCAACTATTCGCTCCTAACCTAAAATCATTACTACTACAAAAGTTAACTAAGCCCCAATACAAAGAAAATATAAAACAACACCTAATTAACAAAGGGGGTAACTCACCTATTACTAATACCCCAAAACAACTTTCACACTTATATCTCTATGTGAACTAGATATAAGCTACACCACTAACAATACATTATAGGTATTTCATATTAATTAATCCATCACATCAAACTCCAGTATATATATATATTCTAACCACAAATACAATCACACCAAATATAGTAGTCACCAATTTTGTTGCCACCTACTATCTAGGTATGTCTTACACTATGTATACAACAACTCAAACTCCCACACTAATCCAAGATAAGTACCTACCCAAACTACATCTAACTCCCACTAATGTAAGAAATGGGTAGCTTTCTCCACCTGAGAACAAAATCTGCCCCATCATTAATCTGTCTCCTAGGTTTAAGCCTCAAAATACCTACTATGTTACCAACCATTTTTCCACACACAATTTATAAAGCTAGAAAATTTATATATTAACGCCCTCCTTGTTAGGAGATCCTTCACATACAGCGAATGAGAGCACACTTTCTACCCATTGAATGTTTATACAGCCTTTCCCCTACACTTCCCAAATTCAGCGAATACACCAATTACACCAATACTGCCTAATGTTCTCATATTATAGTGCACCGTTAGTGTCCCTTACTTCAATTTAAATATGCTCCCAACTATTGGAGGAATACCTACAACCTAATCACACAATTCTTTATAGATGCCACTGCCCCCCTACTGAAGTCTGCACAAACTTTTCATCCCTCACCCAATAGTTTAAGAATCCTCTCATAAGCCCCCCACATATTAGAGAGAGCTCCCAAAGAAAAGAGAAAATTTGCCCCATCACAACTCCTAAACCCGTACAAACTATTCCTATTTGTTAATCCCACATATAGTAACATTATTTTTATGGAATAGTGGTTCGCCCCTATAGCCAATACCATTATCCTCATACCTCTTGAGAAATGTTTAGGCTAAGCCCAACCACACACTTTGCCTTATAGCTCCCCACCCTATTTAGCCTTACAATCAGTAGTCATGCCTACAACCCCCCCAATAATTTAGCATATAATGCAATTGATTTAGGATCACTAGAAAAGGGGTTCCCTTAGTTATTACCGCCCTCCTTACCAGCCTATATGGGCCCTATCACTATTACGACAATATAAATATTTAGGAGTTAGGCTCTTAAACAATATAACACTATGCTCTATTTCAAGTGGTCTCATAAAGACAACAATCTTTCCCACAAGAATTCGCGCCCTCCCATTTGATCAAATAGGCTACCCCTATATAGCCACAGATTACTCCCCACATTACTCCAAACAAACACACTACCCAACAAAATTACCTAATCCACCCATACCTCTCACTAAATCTTATTAAGTAAGCCACATCAGAAGGCTTAAGCTCATAGCCCAGCCATACACCTTTGATAGCCAACCCCCTATTATAATATCTCCCCCCTCCATATTTCACACTAGCTAATAAGACAACCTAATCATCCAAACTCTTCAACTCTCGGAAATCAACAAAAATACTACTACCAATCATTGGGCCCCACGAATTACTCCACTATGTGTGTAGTGTCCTCTAAATCTTCTAATAGTCTTATTTGGGCCATTATAATTCTCCAAATAAAATTTACACCAATTATGCTCTCCCTAATTTAGGGGGTACTCTTCTCATTACTATTTATACTCTAATATTTACAATTCTCTATAACTAAAGCGGTGCTCAAAACAAAATTTAGTTACTCATTTACTAAGACTCGCCGTCTTAATAAACATTCCCATCATTTTAACCATCCTTCTCTATGTCCCTAAGTAGGATAGTCTTAATATAGTGTGGTCTCTTCTAATTATCTGCAACCCACGAAAGACAAAAACAGAAGCCAGCCCCCCTCATTGATAATGTGTAGGCGCCCTTCGATTACTCTAACCCTTGCTACCACTAATTATAGTGCAGAACAATTCACAACTATATTATACTCTATTAATTCCGGCTTCTTATGGGACACAACATCTACCAAACCAACGCCAATTCCACTTCAAACATGAATTACCAAAAACTATGCCAACTAACCCATAAACCTAGTACGACCATCCCTTTTTCGCCGCCGTGTACACAAACATATTAGCACAATTTCTAAAGACTAAGCCTATATTTCAATCAAGATACCTGACTGTAAATCAACCTCCCGCCATCAAAGCCTTGATCAAATCTATTAAACTATCCCAACACATTGACCAAGGACTAGATCCAATAAATTACATGCAAGACTTATTGTTGTTCTTATTCCTTCATATCTGACTCCTCTATTCTTACCCTCACCACTAACCCCTACAGAGGACACCATCAGGTACCATAGGAACCTCCTCCCGTGCTTTCTCCATCCTATTCACTATGCACTCTACAATTGACCTAGGTCCCCTAAAAGTGAAAAAATTCCTCAATTAACTCACCCTTACCGACCTATGTAGCGGCTGCCATTACATATATCATAAAATCCCTCGAAGCCTAAGCCCTCAAATAAACTAAACCTATAGTTCATCCCAAATTACCCCATAAACCCCCATGTCCCCTCAACCCGCCCCAATTTCCTGCCTAAATTTCGACTATAATAATCCTCCCACATAATTATAATTTCTACAGTCTCCATCGCCAAGGCAACACTCTTTACCACCCCTAAATATATCCCTCCCACAAAATCTTATCAAATAACTACACCCAAGGTTTATAAGCTCATAGATCTCAACCTGAGACCTTGACACAACACTCCCCCCACATAGTGCCTCTCTCACCTAAGTCTTACATTCTTATATAGTAAATTAAATAATCTTTAACCAAGCCTCCTCATCCTAGGAACTAACAAAATATTTCTTCCAGTGAGAAATTCACAATCTACTATTACTCCACAAAGTTTACACTAAACACTGGCCCCCTAGTACTATACAAGGCTGATCTTCTTTAATTCTTATTAATGAGTCCTAATGGTTCGCAATTCTATATAGTAGAAAGGGGATTGTCCCCAACTTTAACCAGCCACTTAACAAACCGGTTCTTGTCTCAATAATATCCTCATATCCAAAGGAAATTTTATTACTATACCACCCATACAAAATAGATTAAGTACAATAAAACTTCCTCTAATTATGTACTTCCAACCTCAACAATTTACATCAGAAATAATTACTCTCTTATCCAATTAGATTAATGATGCTCTTCCTCCAACTCTCAACTGCCTTAACCCTCGCTTCTACTAATCAAAATACAGAAAACTCACTACTATATTTACAACCTTTCTGACTAGCCTGTATAAACAAGGACTATCGGAGCGGCACAAGCCCCATTTCGAGACCCTAACTACCATTAACCATGCCTGCCCAACCCATATCTGTCTTAGTCCTCCCCTCAGTCCTTACTCTACTAATATCCTCTCAATGATCTTTCTACTAGCTCCAACCACAAAACCTAACAACAATGTATGGGGGGCCAAAAGATTATTTTACTTGAGCACGAGGAAGATTACCTTCCCAATCCTCAGCCACTACAAAAACTATAAAATACTACTCGAGATGGACTCCTCAGACGCTGACTCCCCTAAACACCACCAATACACCGCTTAATAACTAAATGGACCCAATAACGATAACAAAACCCAATACGCCCCCTGCCTCTCATCTAAAGACCTATCTCATACTTCCCCCAATTTAGTGGCTGACTAATACCAACTCAAGTATCGACGTACCTCCTTTCGTCCAAAGTACAGCGCACTAAAGACTTGATTCTCTGGCGCCTGCCCCCCAAGATTATGATCCTGCTGTGAAAACACCTCCACCTCTAGATTTATGCAGATATTAGCTCTAACCTACCTGACATTGAAGAGCGTGATTTTGGCCTCTTTAGTGCTATAGATACTTTCTCTAATCTATATAAAGGTTTGTCCTCTGATGCTAATGTGAAAACTGTTTATACTGCTGCTGTACATAGGACATAAAACTAATCTCTTGATAATATAGAAAACCTTTTATCGCCTTAACTCTGTAAAAATTTCTACCAACCTCTCGGGGAAGCGTTCTAACCGGGCTCTCCTACATACTCAAAGCATTAGTTCTTGCCTCTTCAATATCAAAGATACTGACTCTAAGGTTACTGTAAAACTCCTCCTTATCTTCTAGGCCCGTATTGAAAACTTGCCTCCCAAACATTTCACTACTAAAGATTGACTCTAACCCATCTGACTCTGCTGTAAAAGTTCCTCTATCCCTCCGGGGTTGGTATTGCATTGATTCTGGTCCTTACAAACTGGTTTCGCCCCCTTTAGCATTGTTTAAACCTAGCTCAACCCCATTTTAACATATCCCTGAAAACTAGCCCTAACCTCTATAAATTTAGAGAAACACTCTAACACTGATATGTAGATTGTTGATGTATCTTGACTTATAAGTGGCATGAAACTTAGCTCTAACGCTATAGAGGGGGATTCTGGCCCCTTTAACCCTATAAAGGCTATAGCCAACCCCCAGGTAGCGCATTCTAAAGACTAGTTCTGACCCCTTAAATGTTGTAGAAATTTATTCTGATGTTGCTGTGGAAACCCCTCCTAGCTCCCTGGACCCACACTAAAAACTTATATCCCAAACACTTATCCTCCCAAAGATTGGTTCAAACCTATCTGACATTGTTGTGAAAAGCCCTCTAATCCCCCCTGGATCTTGTATAGACATTGTAGAGACTGACTTCAACCTCTTTGTCTCCATAAATTTTGTCTTCTAAACTATATAAAGTATTCCCAAAATATTAATCCTACTCTATGCATCTAATAAAGAGACCGATGATTCTGATATAGAGATTATTGATATACTACTACTGTAAAATATTAAATATAGAGCTTAGCTCTAACACTATAGAAAAGACTCTAACCTCTTTTACACTATAAAACCGGTTTTCTCGCCCCTCTGGACATATTCTGAAGATTGTGGCTCTCTACCATACTCTTTAACCTGTAAAAATTGGCTATGGCATCACTGTAGAGGCTGCCTCCTTGCCCCCTGGGCCTATACTAAAACTTACTCCCTCTACCTATCTTTTAGATGTATTCTGAAGATTGGGCTCTCAACATATCCTAAACACCAGTTCTGATTCCTCTTTAGTCCTGCAAAGCTTGATTCTAACGCAATTGTAGAAGTTTTTCTTAACCCTCTGGCCCTACACTAAGACTCACACCCCAAACATCTTTCTATCTCTAAAGATTGGGCATAAGCCTATCTAACACTGCTATAAATTCTTCCAACCCCTCTAAGGTTGGTGTTAACATTTGGTTCTAACCTACCTAACTCTATAAAGGGGGCCATATCTCTTTAATACTCTAGAGATTGGCTCTAAACTATACAATATGTCCTCTAAAGCTTAACCCTAAACTCTATAAACTTAAGAACGAAACTCTCTGACCCCGATATCGAAGTTGTTGGCATACAAGGGAGGTGGAACTTAATCCTAATGCTGCAGAAAGGGATTTAAGCCTCTCGGGGCCCAAGGACTTAATCCTCTGACACACCTCAAAGACTAACTTAGGCCTGTCTACTGTAAAAGTTCCCCCAACACCCCTAGGCTTGTGTGGACATTGATTCTAACATACTTGACCTTACACGGAGCTTATTTAACCTATTTACCCCTACAGAGAGCTATAAACCATATAAGCATCTTCAGAAATTAATCCTAAACTCTATAGATTTAGTTGGGGTGTGTATGAAACTTAGCTCTAACACTATAGGTAGACTCCAATCCTCCCTACCACTGTAAACTGGCTCCCTATTCCTCGAACATGTCGTAAAGATTTGGCTCTCTAACATACTCTAAACACTAGCTCTTAACCTCTTTAATATTATAAATTGATTCTGATGATCCTATAAAAGCTCCTCCTAGACCTATACTAAAACTTACGTCCCAGACATTTATTCTCTCGAAGATTGATCCAAACCTATCTGACACTGCTACAAAAATTCTTCCAACCTCTCTGAGGTTAAACAGTCACCAATTCTAACCTATCTATGTTCCTCTGAGGGCCCTGACCTCTTTAGTGCTGTCAAAGTTCCTCCTTTACCCTCTGAGCCCATACTAAATACTTGCCCCCCTGTTTACCCTTAAGATTAGGGGAATAAATCTAACACTACTGTGAAAATTCCACAAACACGAGGGTTGGCGCGGACATTGATTCTAACCTCTATGCAATCAACCAAATCCTCCCTCCTAAGCTCTAGACTTCTTTACTCGACTTAAACTTAATTATCAAATCTCCCCTCCCTGACTTATCCTATCCCCCCCTACGGCACCCCCTTCCTAACCAAATCTCTAACATTATCTTCTTCATCCTAATGGTAAAATATCTCTCAACATTACTACCCATTACAACTCTTCCAATCAATATCGTCCCAAATCATTACAAATAAATATTACCTATTCCTGTCACCTACTATACCTCCCAACACCTTAGCTAAATTCTTGTACACCGGACTTGCCTACAAACCACAAAATATCAACCCAATCATCCTATTTTAAGGACATAAAACAACATGGTACTATACTCGTTCAAGAATATAAATTTGAATAAAATTTAGACAAAGGAACATATAGTCTGAAAACAACTCAATCATAATACTATCATTACTACGGCTAATTTACTACAGTCTGCTCATTAACAAAATAGAAAGGGTTGAATATATTATTACCCCCCTCTTTCTTCAGTCTATTACTCAAGATGGCCCTTCAGTAGATTCTCCTCCTATTTTCTACCCATACTGCGGAGTAAGATCAACCATAACCCCCCTCAACTGTGCATAACGACATAAAAAGAAAACAGAAATATTGCTCCTCACGCTAATTCATCCACATTACTTATATCTTTTTAATTCTTTGTACCTCCTAAGAAGGCTTCCCAAAGTTATTCACCGTCCTACCCTCTTGTGGAAATAAACTAAACCGCTGTCTCACAAACATATTAAACACTACAGATAAAGTTGGTATTACTAAAATTCATCATATCCAATCCCCGTATTCATACTATAAACATAGCCTCAGATACCTACAAATATTTCACCACTATAACTATAAACAATCTCTATCTCCACAGGAGTATAATTTTTAAGTGACTAATGTCTCTATACAGACAACATAAACGCTCCATACGCTTACTTTCCTATCACAAATATTTAACCTTCCTAAAATAGATTTCCTCCTACTACGACCTCACTACCCCCAACCCATTATATTATTCTATTCCCATCCAACCTTACTAATTACCTCAAATTCTAACACTCACTAAATCTAATTCGTTAGCAAGAAAACCTTACCAGCGCTACAAAGTATAATTACAAGCCAAAATAAATATAATACATAAATATTGACTAAATCATGCTCTTTTGGTAACACTCACAAAATATACCTTAGTCGATATTTGAGAGGGGGTAGTAGCCCATATGAAACAACCCTACACACATTACCTTTATTCTCACCCCTCCACCATACTTCCACTACTACCCCCTCTCACCCTAAACAAAGATTAGAAGCCTCTCCTTAAATAGCTACGCGTCTTCCCAGGCACTATTAATTCGCCAAACCCAAACCTCTATATTGGTCTTTAAAACTTCGGAAAAGCCTGCCCCATAGACCAATAATCATAAACGTCCTCTCCCTCCATCTTAAATACAAATCGTAAATTTTTATTAGCTAACGTAAATTTTCGTCCATAAAGATACAATACAAAAGAATTAATCCTCCATATACAAATCCTCATAAGTCCCACACACAAAGATGAGTGAACTACAGTATCAACTCAACACGCATAAACAGCCCCCTATAGTAACTATCTTTATAGGGTTCAAAAGTGTTTACATCTAAAAATGTTGTAAAAATTATTCCCAAGGCACACAATTCACCAAGTGATACCCATCGTCAAGATAAATAAGCCATAACAAATTAATATTAGATGGAAACCGCGCCCCATCTAAACATACCTCCAACGCTAATCAACTCTTGATACTCACAACTATTAAACTCCCAAACCTCCTAAAATAAATATTACACCCTACTTGTTATTGTGTGTGTGATTACTCTCTAGAGCACACAAGTGCACGCCCCCTACTCGCACGCCCTACCTATTTATGGGTCCACCTCTCCCCCCAACTCTATACTTCTTTCCTGACTCAGATATACCTATCATATTCCCCTATTCGACCCTCATACCTTTTAAACACTGACTTGTTCCACCCACCTACAATAACAATCTCACCCAAAGCTAAACTTCAATTATTATAGTGCCATACTGACAATAGATATGTTCCTCACCAATAGCACCTCTATATTGCAGCCATCCCAATAATCAATAATAAACACCACCAACACAACTACATGTCTGTAATCCTCATCTACAACACTCCACCAATCCACCCTATGGTCCCTAACTAAATCTTATATACTAGATCATACCTTCAAGCCACAAGACTATAATCCCACATATATCTATAAACATAAGATGGTGTATATTAAATGTTCCCCTAAAGACCATCAATTCAAGCAGAGTTAAAACAAAGAAACATATGCTCACGAGCAGCCTACCACATAACGCTGTTCTTTACTTCCGCTTCTATTAATAGCCCTCCTCTAATACCTACTTGTACAGATTAGAGGGACTCACGCCCCAACAAAATATAAACAAACCTCTCCCACTAACCATTAAACTCCACTGTTAATATGAAAACAAAGACTAAACTAGCCACACTCCTTCCCCTTCTCCAATTGCTAATTACTATAGCTCTTCAATGAACCTCCCCTACCCATTCTCTCCATATAGCAAAAACTAGACCAATTAAAGACAGCCCACTCCACATTACATCTATCCTTCTTCTTACCCCTACCTGTCCTGGTAAAGGCCATTGCCACATTTCTCACTAATCACAACCTGAGAACTGCCCCTCAACCCAAGAAAAGGAAAACCACCACCCTATTCGTTCATCTCTATTGGCCCTTTGAACACCCTAAAAGCATACCCTAACCCTACCAAGATTCAGAATTATTTATCTCCATATGCCTGGGGGAATGAACTAAGATGTTATCCCACAAATACTAACATATATCATAGGTAAATTAGAGCACCAAGGTTCATCGTATATCCCACCACATAAACATATTCAAACGCGACCTACCCACTAATACCTCACTAATGCAACCAAAGCCTATTGTTGTCTCCACAGAAATTAAAAATTATAGTACCGCTATTTAAAAATAAGACTATTTCCCTTTTCGCCATCAGGGAATTAGCCGAAATCCTATTACCAAACTCTTTCCCTAGATATAAATCTTAAAAGATCCATTCGCTAACCCCATCCTTACAGGGAGACCCCCCCATTATTAATAAACAACAAAGACACTTTGCTATCTTATTTCTCAGAAATTGACATAGCATTTCCCTTAATACTTCCTGGGGGCAACAAAATATTTCAACAATGCTAGGGCCCTCCCAAACCTCTTCATCTCTTTAAAACATTGTCTTCCCCAATGCTCAAACCCTTTCCCCAATAATATCATATGCTCCTAAGAGGCATTTAAAATCCTCCCAATCCCCACAAATCTAAATATAGGAATTCTTAGTCAGAGAATAGCCCTATTCTCTCAAGGTTGGCGCCATTTATTGAACCACACATGTGGATTGCATTGATGATGCAACAAAGGCTTAGGCCCAATAAATAATGTCATTAAGTAGGACATAATCTACCCTATATCCTACCCCCATAACTAATATTTACAGAGCACACCACCGAGTGCCAGAAAAAATACCTCTCCACCTATACACTTACGATTGATCTAAATCCCCAGAAAACAAAAGAATCCCTTAATTACTTTCCTCCCTTACCAAACTCCACCACAATGTATGAAATAAATATGTTTAAGCCTAATTATTAAATAATTTAAACCTATAATTTGGTTTCCAAATTACTCCATAAATAGTGGGACATCCTCTCAGCCCATTCCTATTCCCATTCTAAATTTCCCAATATAATGTCTCCCCATACTGCAATTTCTACAGTCTGCACCCCCCAAAGACAACACCCCACATTCCCAAATTATCTAAGGGGGATCCCGCAAAATTTTATCAAATGGCGGCACCTAAAGTTTATAGGCCAATAACCCTCAGCCAAAAGCTTTGATATGGCGCCCTCTTACTGCTCCATCTCTCTCCCCTAACTCTTTCACACGTCCTTATTTAGCAAATTAAATAACTTTATAATTAAACTGCCTCTATCTTTAAGAATTAACAAAGTTTTTTCTTCTAGTGGGAAAATTCACAACTTACCATTGCTCCAACCTTTGTTGTCTTCACTAATCATACTACTGAGCCACCATAACCCCAACTATTTTAAATAAGATTGATACTCAAACACTATCCCCCAATACTAATCAAACAAACCTTAGACTTATTGAGGTATCCCTAACGTCTCAATAATTCTATATAGTAAAAATAAGCCCCCAAAACAAACTTCAATTTCCTTCACAACAATAACGGGTGTCTCATATAGATGCTCTCATATTTAAAATACTATCTCATACTAATTAGATGAAATAGATTAGGCACAATAGGCCTTCCTCTAACTGTCTACTACCAAACCACAAAAAATTAAAACAAATATTCGCCTCCATAACAATTCAAGCTAAATAGCGGCCCTCCCACAAACTTAGATTACTTTAATCTCTACTGCTACCAATCAAAATATAAAGAAACTCACAACAATATTTGTAATCCACTGCATCTAACCTCTATAAAGCAACCCATTGTCAAAACAGCACAAACCCCTAAGCCTACTACCATTAATCGCCCAACCCATAACGGGGAATCCCTTCCTCCTAACTCCCCCACTCTATTGACATTTCCTCTCAGTAACTCACTATACCTCTTTACTAATCCAACCATAAAGACCCACTAAATGCGGTGGGGGCCATAAAACCACTTTGCATAACACAAAGGAATTGCCCCCCCCAATCCTCGGCCACACAGAAAATTATATAAACACTGATCAATCAACCCTTCAGATTCTTATTCACCTTGTGCCACTATCATAACATTTATATTAATATTCGTAACACTCATAGTTCCTTAATATATGTTTAGCCCTGGCTCAGGCCATACCCCTGACCTGATTTAAATTTTATTCTCTTACTCGCCTAAATCTTTCTTCACACTACACAAATCTAACGACTCACACTAATACTAATATCAAATATTAATATATCTGCTTTCCTCTATAGTGTAATCAAGGTTCCTATCTCCAATTAGAACTCCCAATCCTACCAACATTTATTACCATATCCCCTCCTCCTCTTAAAACTATCGTCCACATCTTTTCCTAAGTCCCACACCTGACTCCCCTAGAACCTTCTAAAGTATAAACCACCTACATTAATATAAAGACTGACCCTAATAAACTTCTATAAAAGACAATTTTATCCTCCCTAGGGTTAATATAGACACTCTCCCAGATGCTAGCTCTAACCTCCCCATGTTAAGCTTAATCCACTTCCTTCCTCCCGGACTCTTTGTTCTCCAACCAACTTAAATATAACTTACCAAATTCCCCTATTCCTCCCCTAATACCTAGAGGCCTACTTAAATCTACCTACAACACTTACCCCCCTAATAATAAATCGATGACACTATATATCACACTAATGGCAAAAATTATTCCTCCCTCAAATGCTACGCTATTACACCCCCCTAACAAAATAGTCTCACATATAAATATCTTCTATATCAACTCCCGCCCGAACAATCACCAACAATAACCCTCCCACAAACTATTGTTTGAACTATCTTCCAAGCACTTAATTAAATCTTATACGCTGAATCATATCCGCAAACCACAAAGATATTGGCACTAGATACCTTATCTTAGGGATATGGAATGGTATGCTAGGTGCCTCATTAAGAGTTCTTATTCGAACTGAATTAGGACAAGGGGGAATATGATTCGAAAGAGATCAACTATATAATTCTATCGTTACTGCTCACGCCTTTATTATAATCTTTTTTTTAGTAATGCCTGTGCTTATGGGTGGGTTTGGAAATTGACTAATACCCCTAATACTATCTATACTAGATATAACTTATGCGCGTCTAAATAACATAAGCCTTTGGCTTCTACTTCCAGCTCTAACGCTCCTAACCTTAGGATCTGCCGTTGATGGTGGAGCAGGAACTGGGTGGACCGTTTATCCTCCTCTCTCCTCAATTATTAGCCACAGTGGCTCCTCAGTAGATCTCACCATCTTTTCCCTCCATACCGCTGGGGTAAGATCAATTATAGCCTCCCTCAACTTTATAAATACTATAAAAAGGGGAGGTAGAGACATTACCTCTCACCCTGCCCTAAAGCCCCTTTTCACCTGATCCATCTACATCACAGCTATCCTCCTTCTATTATCCCTACCTGTCCTAGCAGGAGCTATTACCATACTTCTTACTGACCGCAACCTAGGAACCTCCTTTTTTGATCCAAGAGGAGGAGGAGACCCCATCCTATTTCAACACCTCTTTTGATTCTTTGGGCATCCTGAAGTATACATCCTAATCCTACCAGGATTCGGTATTATTTCACACCTAACTATCTTCTGAAGAGGTAAGATAGAGGCGTTTGGCCCCACAGGCATAATCTACGCCATAGCCAGAATTGGGCTACTAGGATTCATCGTGTGGGCCCACCACATATACACTGTAGGTATAGACTCAGATACTCGCAGATATTTCACTGCCACCACTATAATCATTGCTATCCCTACAGGAGTTAAAATTTTTAGATGGCTAATAACCCTATTCGGACAACATAAAAAACTACACCCCCCTATTATGTGAGGGATAGGATTCATTTTCCTTTTCACCATTGGGGGATTGACGGGCATTCTATTATCAAATTCTTCCCTAGATATTAGTCTCCACGATACTTACTATGTAGTAGCACACTTTCACTATGTCCTATCCATGGGGGCTGTCTTCGCAATCTTCGGAGGATTTATTTACTGATACCCTATCTTTACGGGGGTGACTCTCCACACTCGATGAATAAAAATTCATTTTGCTATCCTGTTTATTGGGGTTAACACAACCTTTTTCCCCCAACACTTCCTAGGATTAGCAGGAATGCCCCGACGATACTCAGATTACCCCGATGCCTTCATCTCGTGAAACATCGTCTCCTCATATGGCTCAACCCTCTCCCTAGTAGGGATAATAATACTCCTAAGGGCTATTTGAGAATCCCTCATCTCTAAACGACCCTATATCTCTGCAGGGGCCCCTATAACCGAAATCGAGTGATTCCTAGCAGGAAGACCCTATCATTCCCTTATTGGGGGTAATGCTCAAGTTCACATTCCCCACCCCCTATAGCTTAGAGGCTATCTCGTATTATTCACATCACTCACGTATTGAGATTAGGTCTCCAAAAAAGAAAATATTCACCCAATTACCCTCACTTATAACTAAACCCATATACGTCTTACCAAGACTAGGTCCATATCTCAATCTAAACATCTAACTGCACTCTCCACAACAAACAATTTATGTCCACACGTATACTTATTACATTGATAGCATAACAAAGCGTTAAATCCAACAATTAGTATATTAGTACTCATACCTATAAAAACTTTTCCAACCCATAGCTACACACTTGCCCAACGCCCCAACCTATCTATCTTATCCTCACGACAGATGCCTGCAGAGCCTTAATCAACTGCCTTACCAGCCGGAGGATCCCTCTTTAACTCTCCCCAATAATTTAGCATACAATGCAATTGATTTAAGATCACTAGAAAAGGAGTAGTCCCTTAATTATTACTATAGTAAACATAGATACGGCTAATTCTTGTTCGTGGGCCCCTTAGCCTATCTCCCCACTCCCACCATTCAAATAACTCTCCTATATGGCTACAGCTCACAAATATTGTCACCACAGACAACAGCCTATATCAACCAAACTACCCTAAACATGCTCACCATACAAACCCCATCAAATAAACTACGCTTAAAGTTTTTGGGCTCATGACCCAACCATGGACCTCAACCCGAGGCCTTTGATGAGTACACTTCTTATTGTAGCATACCTAAGTCCTATGCTGCCTCACTCTAACAAATTAAATTATTTGATAACCAAATTCTTTAATTCTTGAGAGTTAACAAAAATTTTTCTACTAATAAGAAGCTTACAATTTGTCACTGCTCTATATATAGTAAACTCTAAGTCCTCATTAACTTTATCCTGAACCATCCTAAACCTAACAACAACAAATTTAAAAATTAGATTAATATTAGATACTATATCCCTAATATTTAGTAGTGGTGTCCTTCTTATTTCTGCCAACATTCTTATATTTTCACAATTCTACATAATAGAAGAAATAAACAAAGCTAAATTTAATCAACTAGTAACAAGATTTATTATTTCAATAAATATCCTTGTATTCAGAGGAGACCTTATCTTTATGCTGCTGGGGTGGGATGGATTAGGCATAACAAGATTTCTTCTAGTTATATACTACCAAAACTATAAAAGGCTAGGAGCAAGAATAATCACCCTCATAACAAATCGGGTGGGGGATGCTCTTCTATTGATTTCAATTGCTTTAACACTATCCACCGCTAATTGAGATGTAGAGCCCACTCACAGTAGTATTTTTAGTCTACCAATTTTCTTATTGTGAGGTGCAGCTATTACCAAAAGGGCACAGGTTCCATTCAGAGCTTGACTACCAGAAGCTATATCCGCCCCAACTCCCGTATCTGCCTTAGTTCATTCCTCAACACTAGTGACTGCAGGTGTCTTCTTAATAATTCGCTACGCCCCCCTTCTTTACATTAACAACCTATCTTTCCCCCTCTCCACCGCAGGAACCTTAACAATACTAGGAGGGGGGCTATGGGGCTGCTTTTGTATAGATACAAAAAAGGTTGTTGCCTTCTCGACCCTTAGTCACTTAGGAATTATGTGTATAGTACTCGCGAGTGGGCTCTTCAGGCTATGCTTCTTACATCTCATAATCCACGCAATATTTAAGGCTCTCTTATTTATGTGTGTGGGCACAGATATTATACTAAAAGCTCATAAACAAACTGTTTCCCCAAACTCATGATCATTCAATCTATCCCACATTTCTACTCCCAAACTGATATCCCTTATCTCCCTTAATGGCATCCCTTTTACTTCAGGATTTCTCTCTAAAGACATAATCATAGAAAGTGTCACCTCTAATGGAAACGAACTTCAAATGGCTCTTCTTCTTCTAAGAGTAAGATGCTCAACTATTTACTCCCTCCGCCTATGAGCCCAAGACCAAGCAAACTTAAGCTGATTTGCTACCATATCAAACACCAAATCCCTTCATTCCTTCCTCCCGCTAACAATTAGCACCCTAAGCATATCAATTATAAGAATCAGAATAGGTCAAACAATTCTCAACCACAATATATGCTTATTTAGCTGCTCTCAACTTGAACACCTTACCCCCCTCATAAGAGTTTTACTTGGAGGAATAATCTTCCACTTTACCAAAATCTATACAGCACCGAATCATTTTATAAACACCCTCATACTTCAAAAGCCCCTCACAAAATCCCTATCAACCCCAAGTTTCTCCCTATCATTAAACACCATCAAACTTACAGAAATAGGAATAAATTGATGACTAATTCCAAGTAGGAGTGCTTCCTTAATTACTCTCATCTCTAATTACCTCCTATCCCAACAGAGGAGGGCCCCTCCCAAAATTCTCCTTATTATGTTAGCTATAAGTCTCCAACTTTGGCTATTGTGTTAACCAAATTGCTTAAGTTAAATCCAAACTATATACTTTCAAAGTATAAAATATACCTTATAGCACTTGGCAAACTCACAGAAAAATCACTTCATATGCTTCCAATCCGCTGGTCACGTTTCTCTCAACAATTGACTTACAATCAACCAATCCCAACCACCAATGTTTCAAATCCGTAAATCAAGCCCCACCTTGCGTCCCCTCAATGGAATAATTATTGACCTACCTGCACCCATAAATCTGTCCCTAATATGAAACTTTGGGTCTCTATTAGGCCTTTTTCTCGCTCTCCAATTCCTCACTGGAATCCTTCTCACCATACACTATACACCAAATGTATTCTCATCATTCTATTGCCTATCCCACATCATACATGATGTGAATTGGGGATGAACACTACGCACCTTACACATAAATGGAGCCTCTATATTTTTCTTATGTATATATCTTCATCTAGGCCGCGGGCTATACTACTCCTCGTTCAAAATAGTACACACTTGAATAGTGGGAGTCAGAATCCTCATCCTCACAATAGCAACTGCCTTTATGGGATACCTACTCCCCTGAGGCCAAATAAGATTTTGGGGAGCTACCGTCATTACCAACCTCTTCTCTGCCATCCCCTATATTGGCAACACTATCGTAGAATGATTGTGGGGAGGATTTGGAGTAAATAATCCAACACTCACCCGATTCTTTACCCTTCATTACCTGCTCCCCTTTATCATCCTTATCTCTGTAATCATCCACCTTCTATATCTACATGAAACCGGATCATCAAACCCTATCGGCACTACCTCTAATAATTCCAAAATAGTTTTCCACCACCCCTACTCTCTCAAAGACCTAATTGGATTCCTCGTAATAATATTTATATTTACGTACTTAGCTATATATTTACCAAACTACCTAGGAGACCCAGAAAACTTTACTCCAGCCAACCCACTAGTCACTCCCACCCATATCAAGCCCGAATGGTACTTCCTATGAGCATATGCAATTCTACGATCCATCCCAAACAAGCTAGGAGGAGTGGTATGTATATTCTCCGCTATCCTTGTCCTATATGCTCTTCCCCTATCAAATAACTCCTTCAACACCAGATTCAGAGTGTGAGCCTACCGAACCTCTATCTGGACACTTATAGTTGTTTTTGGGCTTCTAACTTGAATTGGGGGATCTCCCGTTGAGCCCCCATATGATGTAGTAGGAATAATCCTCACATTTCTATACTTTCTAATAATTTCTTTTATTATTATTCTATGCCTCTCCTAAAGTAGTTTTGAAAACTACACCAAAACGGATCCCGTTTGAGAGGTCATGCCCCACCTATCCCCCATTACATGAATTTTCTGACCACTCATCCTAATCCCTTATGCATTTGTCTTTATGTGTATAGTCGTCTCCACCTCTATCATATGTCCCTTACTAGTCTCAGTGCCCATCAAACAACTAAGGTCTCGCCTCTGACGTTGATAGCCCAATATTGATATCCCAAACAATATTAGTACTAATTACTACCCTATCACTAGCCTCAACAGCCACCAAAACTGCTCCTATTATAGGAGTAAGCCTCATGCTCTCAATAGTAGTTACTATAATATTAATGGCTATTCTATACACCACATGAATTCCTATAATTACCTTTATCATCTATATTGGGGGAATAATAGTTTTATTATCATACTTCTTAGCTATAGAGCCTAACATTAAGCTAATAAATAGAGTATGATATTGATCAATCCTAGGAAGAGCCCTGACCATCCTAATAATTATAGCCCCGATAACTCACACCCCCTCATTTCAAATCGTTACTCCCCATATAGAAAATATCATAGTAAACTCTGAAATCACTTTACTCACTCTCATAATTAGTGCTCTCCTACTAATCCTTATTGTCGTAGTAAATCTTACTTTAAAAAAGATAGGCCCAATACGCCCCTTCCTCCTAACCCCCTCAGACAATAATTTATATCTAAAATTCACACTTTGGAAGTGTGCCTTCTTACTCTAAGTTGTCTGAAAATTCCTCTACCCATAAGATTAAGCTCAAACTAAATCTTATCTCCAACAACTATTATTTAATCTTCATTGAGAGTATTCCTACAAGCTTATACTCTTACTCTTTTTAGTGTCAGCTAAATTTATAACCCAATATAAATAGGCCCCAAATTATTTCACATGATCCACTATTAGCATCCCAACCCTTCAAACCGTTCTATAGGCAGAGTTTCCACCTAGACTATATCTTGCACACAAGAACCCCACGAGTTGTCTACAATGAGCATCACATCTATCAACGCTATCCCTAACGCCCTACTACTACTTTTAAGAATGGCCTTTTTCACCTTACTAGAACATAAAATATTGGCCTACTCCCAACACCGGAAAGGACCAAACAAAATCACCATAGAAGCATGGGCTCTACCAGGTGCCGATGCTCTTAAACTTATCACTAAAGAAAAGGTGGCTCCCCTTAAATTCAATACCTCAATTTTTATTCTTAGTAGCACTATAACACTAACATTAGCTATCACTCTATGAATTATTTACCCAAGAAGAGCTCCCTTTTTAATATTTAACTTCTCCATTATCTTCTTCCTTATAATCTCAAGATGTGGAGTCTACCCAATCATTTTAATAGGGTGGAGTTCCAACTCTAAATACTCCCTATTAGGAGCATTGCGTAGAGTGGCCCAAACAGTATCCTACGAAATCAGCTTAGTCCTCATCCTCCTTAATCTCCTCCTAATCTCTAAATCCTGAGACCTCAGCAATCTAACTGACAAAGGTTGGGGAGGAACAACCATCATCCTCATACTCCCTATCCTACTGATATGACTAACAACAACCCTAGCAGAAACAAATCGAGCTCCATTTGATTTTGCTGAAAGAGAAAGAGAATTAGTATCCGGATTCAATACAGAATATGGGAGGGTCCTCTTTGTTCTAATCTTTATAGCTGAATACCTAAACATCATATTTCTAGCAATATTAACAAGAGTCCTCATAATCTCCCCCTCCAACCCACACTTCGCCCTAAGAGCTTTACTAACTTTCATAGTTTTATTTATAAGGTCCTTAACAATCATTCTGCGATCAACATACCCGCGTTTACGCTACGACCGATTAATAGCCTTAACCTGAATATCCTTCCTTCCTCTTAGAATTATCCTCCTAGGCGCAACCCAAAGCCTAAAAACCTAACGTAGTTACCTCATAACCTACAAACTACACTATAAAACAATCTCGCTTATTAGTATAACTAATTACTTATCTTTTCCACAGATAAAATGTATTCTCCCCATAAGTGACTCATATCCGCCCTTTGATAACAAGAATTTTCATACCATTTGACCCATTTCCAATCCCCACTATACATAGGGCTCCACTTTGATCCCTCCTTCTATTTCTGGGGACCATCCCATTATTCGCATCAAACCAATACACAACACACGACGATAGTCTTTCCCTTATAAGCCAAGGAAATAGGTTGGGCTTAAGAGTCTGGGGGGCCACTACAAGAAAGCATGTCGCAGGGTCTTACCTATCGATCAGCACACTTTGTATGATTATCTCAATATTCAATATCTGGAGGTTAGTTCCCAATCTTTTCCCGTTTACGGCTCACTTAGCTTTAACTCTACCTACTGCCCTCACCATCTGAACAGCGATAATTATTCACTCTATATCCAACTCCAAATCACTCAAAGCACATATACTTCCCGAAAACACTCCAGGGGTACTAATAAGCCCTCTCTCCATCATTGAAACCCTAAGATCCTTAATCCGCCCAATTACCTTGGCCTTCCGACTTTCTGCCAACATTAGAGCTGGACATGTAATCCTAGCTATATTGTCAAGAGCTACTGCATACACTCTCCTAACAACAAAAGTTTTTATTCCAACACTAATTATAGTGTCTACCTACACTGGATTTGAAACCATAATCGTCGGCGTCCAAAGGTTTGTATTTATACTTCTATCTTTTATATACACAAACGACTATACCCCACCTCTATAGTGTTATACGACTATTAATATAGCTAATCATACCAACTTTATTCCCTTTCCTACCTATATATAAGCCTTCACTCTATCTCACTCCCAAACTAAATATGATAACCATTTAGATTCAAATCACATAACATCTAACTATCCCCATATTATGAAAGCCCCTTCATATCTTGCTGTACTACAAATATAAATAGAGGTCCCAATCACTTCTCTTCTAACCACCATCCTCACTTACCCTTACTAATATTGCCCACGCCCCACACATTCTATTACCTCCTCAACCCATATTTAGGGACTTCCCAATTCTCTCCTCACTAACCGCGTATTTAAGTAGCTTAACTAGTTGCTCCTACTCAACCTACATTTAGTTGTCTCCTATGTATAGTAATGGCTTCCCTAATCCCCCAGTATGTATACGTTACAACTGCCTCCCTTATTTACTGCTTCCAGCCCTCCCTATCCCCCTCTCATTAGCTCCCAAATCCCCTCTCACTCTCCCTAACAATAAACGCGGTTTACTCCCACCCTCAACCATAATATTCTCTACCCCAGTATTTGAATCCGTAGCCACTAATACCCAAAATATCATCTATATTTTCCACCATTTAGAGACACAGATAGCTATCATCCTAACCCCAGGGCATTATTATGCTATTGATACTCTCCTCCATACTAATAATATCCTCCATCCCATATATAACTTTGGAAACCCTCACCCTCTTCCTCTCTATATTAATTCTACTAATAACCAAAAGCTTTACCCATAGATGACAAACTATCTCCCCATACTCTACACCTTCCCTCAACTTACCAATATTACTAGATATACTCAGAACACTCTTAATCATTTTAACCTTACTTATTTCAACACTTATAATCCTAACAAGGCCCTCCCTCACCTCAAACACCCTATTTCCTCCCCTTATTATACTCCTCAACCTTTTCACTCTCCTTAGGTTCATATTTCAAAACTTCTTAGCCTTCTACATCCTATTCGAATCCACAATCCTACCAACCACCATATTAATCATAATTTTTGGGTATCAGCCAGAGCGTCTAATTGCTAGCCTATATCTAATACTCTATACAATAGTAGCCTCTCTACCCCTTTTAATAGGCATTACTCTTCTAGCCCCCTCATTCAATACTCTTCTTTTCTTTGCTTATGTCTCCCCCCTTCACCCCACCTTCCTCCTAAATTCCTCATTACTTCTAGCTTTTCTAACCAAAATTCCTTTATTCCTCCTTCATAACTGACTCCCCAAAGCTCACGTAGAAGCTCCAGTTACAGGCTCTATATTCTTAGCAGGAGTACTCCTAAAATTGGGGATATATGGCATCATACGCCTAATACTAATACACGCTTCCCTAACCCAATCCACGTCTTCCTTCCTCCTATCCTTAGCTCTTGGGGGGTGTGTGAACGCCAGACTAATCTGCATACGACAAACAGACACTAAAACCCTTATCGCCTACTCCTCTATTGCTCATATGGCCCTTGCCTTAGCGGCCTTAATGACTGACTCTCAATGGGGATGAGATGGCAACTTTATACTGCTTCTCAGACATGGGATTTGTAGAGCTTTACTATTTAACCTTGCTAACTCCCACTACGAATTATTTTTAAGCCGCAACATTGCACTCTCCACACACACACACACCCTTATGTCTAGCTTTGCCCTATGGTGATTCCTGTCAATACTCTGTAACAGAGGAGTACCGCCCTCCCTCAATATAGTAAGAGAAATCTCCGTAATCACAAGACTTACAGCCTCAACACCCACCTCAACTCCAATACTTCTAATCTCAAGAGTATTAACTCTTCTCTACTCAATTCTGCTTTACGTCCAACTACACCACGGATGAAGAAGCGAATCATCCAAATTCCCAAACTCCTCTCTCTCTGCCCACGGCCCTCCTCCTATTATATTAAGAATACTCTACACCGTTGTACCAACTACCCAAATTGTTGCCTCTGTATAGCTCTTATATTAATTGATAACCCTTATCCCCCCACTACTTATAGCACTGCTAATCAGACTACTTCTTATCTTTCTATCCTTTCTTACAAATTGAAAATCTAGACCAATACGAGAAAAGGGCTCACCTTACGAGTGTGGGTTTGATCCTACTAAAAGAGCACGTCTACCTTTCTCGCTCCGCTTCTTTATCTTAATCACTTTATTTCTTATTTTCGACATTGAAATCGCCTTACTTATCCCAATCCCCCTCCTATCCAAAACACAAACCCTAAACAACAATGGGGGGGCCCTCCTCCTATTCTTACTTATTCTCCTCCTAGGCCTATTTCACGAATGAAACGAAGGATCCCTCAACTGATTCTATTGATATCACAAACCCAAATACACCTCGTACAGCTTAGCCCCTGACCTATCACAATAAGAATAGGAACTCTCTATATTATATCCTCACTTGTATATTGATTCAATTATCATAGAACTAACTTTCTAATTATTCCAACCTCCCTCCTTATCTTAACCTTAATCGTATGATGACGAGACGTCATCCGAGAATCGATATGACAAGGATTCCATAATGGGTTTGTGCAAACCGGGTTAGCCTCAGGAATAATTATTTTTATTACTACAGAAGTGATATTCTTTAGTAGATTCTTCTGAATATTTTTCCACATAGGACTCATTCCCACTCACGAAATCGGAATAATATGACCAAGCACAGGAATTTCCTACCTAAACCCATTTAGGGTGCCACTTCTCAACACTGGAATCCTCCTAAGCTCAGGAATCTCAATTACATGAGCTCACCATGCACTAATAAAAAATGATAAAGGAGGGCTTGCATGAGGAATCATTATCGGTGTCACCTTAGGTCTACTATTCACCACTCTCCAATGAATAGAGTATAAAGACACAAGATTCGATCTAACTGACTCAGCGGTAGGCTCCTCCATATTTGTATCAACAGGATTCCACGGAGCACACGTCATCATCGGATCTATCTTCCTATCCACTATTATGCTACGAAGAATCAAAAACCAATTCTCAACAAATCATTTCCTAGGGTTCGAAATAGCTGCCTGATACTGACACTTCGTTGATGTAGTATGATTATATCTATACGTATGTATATACTGATGAATAAACAATTAAATATTTGATAATAAGACAACTTGCTTTCCAAGATGGTAAATCGCCCCTCATACTGGCCATCACAGATTTCCACAATTACACCATATCCGCCATTATTTCAATCCTCTTCCTTGTCTCATCTATTCTATTTCACGTAATAACTTACAACACCTACACACTAGGCACAATTCAAGACAAACTAAGTGTAGAAGCAGGATGGACCGCTCTACCCTCAATCATCCTAATCTCGCTAGCAAGAAGATCTTTATGATTACTTTATGAGTTAGAAACCCGCATCAATGCCAGAGAAATAAAGAATGAAACTATATCAATCAAAGCCGTAGGCCACCAGTGGTACTGATCATATGAGTACGCAGACTTTGACAATTTACTCTTTGACTCATACATAGTCCCTACAGAGGATCTTATTATGGGCCAATTTCGCCTTCTAGAGGTAGACAATCGCCTTGTCCTACCATGAAACTCTACAATCCGTATCTTTGTCACCTCCGCAGACGTTCTTCACGCATGAACCATCCCTTGTCTCGGGGTAAAAGCAGATGCAGTCCCCGGACGACTAAACCTTCTAAAATTTTCATCCATGTTGCCTGGTACCTACTATGGCCAATGCTCTGAAATTTGTGGAGCCAACCACTCATTTATACCTATCGCTGCTGAAATTATCAGTCCCCACAGATTTAATGCCTGAGCAAACACTATAGCCTCCATCCCTACGTAATTATTTCTATCACTTACCACTCACTTAAGTCCCTAAACACTACACCAAATCTTTATTAAAGAGATCCTATATGGTGGGGGGTTAGTTTATACAAAATATGTTACTGTCTTCAACAAGATGCTCATTAGCCACTCCCTTACTACACACTTACCCAATGCCTACCCCAACAAACAATAGTTATTTCTCACAAAACGGTCCACCCATCAACAAAACTCTACACCCTAACCCTTAGTCTCACATCCAATAATTCTCTTATATTCGCTGCTTTCTAACACTGCCATATAAATTCTTATACTTCTCAACCAAACCACACACATTCAAATACCAAAATCATACATATACCCCCTCCCTTAATATGGGCCCTTATTAAGTCAGATTATCTCAACATCCTATATTTCGCCTCTATATCCCCCACATTAATCATTCCACAACATTCCCCACACTAATTCATGCTAACATCTCCATACAATCTAAATTAAGCCCAACCCCCACACTCTAATCCTCCACATAATCCGCCCTCTATTATTGATAGCTCCCCTAATCTCCTACATAATACTAATTTTTATGCCTCAACTCCTCTGCGTCAGCTTCCTCCACCAGCACCTAATTATATTTATTCTAGCCCTAGAAATAATAAGGCTCTCTCTCCTAATTACTCTAACCTTATATTCCATCTCCCAATTTATAGAGTTTATAACCATTATTCTAATTTTATGTTTCGCAGCATGTGAATTAGCTCTTGGTCTCAGATTCATCATTACTCTCACCCGGTCTAAATCCAGAGACCTACTGAATACCCTAAACACCTCTAAATGCTAACAATTCTATAACTTACACCTAACAAATTTATTCTGCTCAATCTTCTACACACTCTAAATATCTGTAGCCCAACTCCAAAGACTCTCTAATTAATACCTCACAGCCACATCTTTACCGACCAATCTCCAAAATTATTCTCCTTCTTGATAACTCCCCAACTTAAACCCTCCCAACTCATATTTATACTACTTCTAATTTTATCGACAATAATGGCGCTTATATCAAATAGAGTCCTATTAGTTTGAATTAGACTAGAAATCAACCTAATAGTAATTGTGCCTTTACTAGCCCCTAACTCCACCAATGCCCAAACCGAGACAATTATTAAATACTTTATAGTGCAAACTACAGGATCTTACATTTTGATTCTTTCCATTAGTATGTCTGCCCTCAATGTAGTAAGTATATCTCTTTTACTACTAACCAGCCTATTAATAAAGGGGGGGGGTGCTCCTTGTCACCAATGAATGCCCCCTCTATTTATAGCCAGATCACTTAAAATACTCTTTATTTTAGCTACCTTACAAAAAATTACCCCCCTCGTCGCCTTATCCTCCATTATCAAAACTTACACCCCCACTCTAATTATAGCCCTTGTTCTACTAAGCTCACTATTGGGGAGAGTCGGAGGAATTAATCAATCCCAAGCCAAGGCCTTGTTAGCCTACTCATCAATTAACACTATCGGCTGATTGCTTGCAAGTATTTATGTCTCAAAAGAAATTATACTATTATTCCTAACACTATACTCTGTCAACCTCTTAGTTATTATTCTCCTATTCAGCAAAACGGGATTGTCATCGTCAACCAATCTAACCTTTTCCTCTCAACTTCAAATAAACTCTCTAACAATATCATGTCTTTTTATGCTCTCACTATGAGGAAGTCCTCCCTTCATCGGATTCTTAAATAAGTGGATGGCCCTTATATTTTTATCTCTCAAGACTAAACTCATTGCTACAATCCTAATCATTACCTCTGCACTTAGGTTATTCTATTATTCTTCCCTAGTCCTTATATCTATCATTCTAAATAGAGCTCCCAAAAAAACAATCTCACAATCCCTAACCCCCCTTAGCTGACTTCTCCTAAGAGGAGCACCAATCCTACTAACTCTTTAACTAATTCAAAAACTTCTACCTCAGCCCCTCTAATCCCAACATAAGCCAGGGGAACTGCCCCCTCCTCCTATTAGTTGTAGTTTAATACAAAAACGGTGCTCTTGTAAAGCACATATGTCTCAAAGCCAACTAATAACATGAATATGTCCCATCCAAATTGGGGTATATTATAACGCCCCATATCCAGCCCTTACCTACTACCAATCCCTATTCAATAAAACTTTCGCTTACATACTCAACCTCAACCCACCCGCATAATTCTAACCTTAAATAGTCCCCTTGCCACACCATTTCAACGCCCCTATCTATAGCTATAATAAATTGTAGCTTTTCCTTCTATTATAATTAAATATTGTTTAACTAAGCAATACTTAAGCCTAGATTTTCCAGATATCCTCAATATAGCTAAATAATTTATAAACTCCTAATCCTTCTTTCAACCATTCATCCCCATAATAACTCTGCACTCTAACCTCTTTATTTCCTACCTAGACATTAAACAACCACAACTCTTCCTATCCTCAACGGAGTTTCCAACAGGCTTCTCTATATTTGTCCCAACCTTTAAGTCTCCTCAGATCCCTCCTAGTCCTCCTCACCAAAACATAATATACTCGCCCAATCAACCTAACCTCCCAATAGACCGCCTACCATGCTCAAGACACCCCAAATCTCAATTTTCGTCTACTATCTAACAATCCAACCTATATTCCCCCCAACATCATTATAGTCCTAGTCTCATTTACCTTAATTTATCTTCTAGCTCAAATCCAATCTAATCCTTCACACCTCCTTAATCCCACTAACAAACCTCATTCCCACCTCCTCATCATCTCAAAACCTAGCTTCCGCGCACAATGAGCTCCAATTATCCCTTCAATCTAACCATTCCACAAACCCAAACACCCCTATTCCCAAATCAAAGTCCCACATTAATCCTCCCCTATTAGTACCTAACAATACTTACTCTGATCCCCAAATAATAACAAAATAAGCCCAATACCGCAACTTACTTTCCCTTATCCAACCTATAGAGCCTACAGAATTTGCCCTAACTATACCTCACGACACACAAAACCTCTAACTCAAACTTCTATACCCCTCTCCCACCATCCTATCTCCCACCTACTTAAACCCTAACACTAATAATTTACCTACCAATACTCAAGATAAATATAATAAAACGCACTATTACTTAAATTTTCCTTATCTCGGGATCTCCCCCACTATAATAATGGAATCTCCAAACCAAATACTATCAACCTACAACAACACTCATTAATGCCACTCCAAGGACTATACAGACACCCATCCACGACTTCGCTTCCTCCAACCCATTTATATCCTTCCAATAACTAAATATTTTATAATCTAAATTTCTTCTTCCATAGATCCATCAACATCCTTCCTCCTCCCATATAAAAATTTTAAAGACCAAACTTGTATCAAATATAATACTCACACTCTTTTACTCCCTACCACACCAATAGTAAACTTCTCAAGGAAGTCATTAAATCATACCCCCCCATACCCCCCCTAAATTTGTCAGCCCTCAACTCTAATTTATTGACAACCAAAACACTATATACTTACTCTACGCTCTAGATCAATCCTATAAAATTACCTAGAAGACACTCAAGTTATTTCTGCCTCATAATGATTTGTCTTTACTAGGTGACTCAAGTCAAATGACGCCTGACTTGCAATCAGTATGTGGACTTAATTCCGATCACCCTAGCTATAATGGAGCCTCTACATAGGCCCATAAGAAAATCCTTCATTCTCACCCATAACTAATAATCCCATTGCAACTACCTTATACACTTTACGCCCACCCCAACAATATAGACCATAAAGATCCCACTTGCCTTTCAAATACAACGATTCTCCATCTCCCACTCCCATAGTGCTCAACCCCAGACTTCAAACTCTAAATCCTACCTCTATACAAAACCAATCTATATCTTCTTTATCGTAGAATATTATAATTTCTTCAATACCAGTATATATTTATTAATCCAAAAATATTTTCAAACAATATTACTAATAATTAAACCTTCAACCTCAATTCACACCCAATTATTGAGGCATAGGTCCCATAGAACTCCTACACTAACGCCCCATAACAACATCAAATATAGTGTCCCACTCTTTACTCTTCACCACATCAACAAAAGAACTTCTTATAGCTACAATATTAAAAATTTTCAAAGAAGACAACAACCAAATGATCTCTCCCACATCCGAAAACTTAAACTTACTCCAACTTATCTTTAATCAATTAACCATGCTCCCCCTACTTCCCACCTATTTAAATACCCCAAAGACTAGCACTATTCTACACTCCTCCATATCTATAAAATTAATAATTATTTCAACTCTAACTTACAGGTCCTCAAACCACAAGACCTACTCAAAGAACACATAAACTATGCTCCTACAACGATCTGGATTATCAAGGTGAACCAAGTCAAAATGATATCTGACTTGCAATCACGAGGAAGGACTCAATTCCAATCATAGTCCATTTCAATACTTATAAACTTTGGGGTCTATCTCTATAAAGAATCCGCCTCACATACAGTAGAACATTAAACTGGTCTCAACACAATTTCGTTGGGACGATTAGGGCTCTTACCCCACTAAATAAGTATTTTATTGCCTTGACCTCATTTAGGCCCAACTCATGCCCAGCCATTGAAATGCCCCATACCCATAGTATTGCTATTAATTAAGTCTACTTATAACTCACATATATGCTGATACTCCACCATAGAGTTTGCACTACATTAATACAAACCACCAACTTATAACAATAATATTAAGGCTTACAATGCAAATTACCACCAGTCCCCCAACAATATGGCCGCCTACCTATAGATACTCATATATGAACTTGTCACTTATTACCCTCCTCACAGAAAACAATCCTACAATAAGCCACCACACTAACTAACTCTCATTACCTCCAAATACTTCTAATCCTCAGTCCCCATCCCATAGTCTCTACCTTATGTGCCAAGTAGATACAGTCCCTCTTATCTAAAACATTCCACCAAAGCCACAATTTATTTTCACTCAAAGTATCACAATAGATCTCTATAAGAATACCCCACCTTTCAAACTCTCCAAACTCCACCATTATATATCTCGCAAAAATCTAACGCATATGCTCCCCCACACACCACTTTACCGCTCTCCAAACTCTAATAATGTCCTTAAATCTAAACTACCATCATTCTAAAATTAGGTAACCCCTTCCCCTATCCAACTATATAAATAACAATCAACAATAAATACAACCCCTATCCTCTTAAAGAGCAAACACTACACATAACTATTAAATTATCGCTCTATCCTCCCTACATACACACGTATACAACCATGATCAAGCCTACCAAAATATTGCTACCCACTACTTTATATTTATTGCCACAAACCAAAAATTCTTTTGTACCAACCACAGACTCTGCACTCTCCCAATTTCAAGTGGGGTCCTTAACCAATAGCTGCTACAATACACCAAACAAACAGATGTCCCTAGAAACATCCTCCCTATCAAAACAATATTACACCTTCTTCAATCTCTCTAATCTACCATTATGCTGACCTCACTCACAGTCCAGACTTTCCTACACCAATTTAATCCCCACCCTTCAACTACTCTTCCTATGTCCTCCACCACACTTAATGACAACCGTTTATATCTATTGCTCAACAAGAGCTCTACTTCTTAATACAGACATAAGATAATTACCCCACCCAACGAAACCTACTAACCAACTACAAACCCTGAAAGCTGCCCACTGAAACTATACAACCCGACTAGAAAATATCAAACACCCTATATTACCCTTGACATAAAATTAAACCTACATAAATACACAAACAACTTATCCTTACAAAACACAACAAGTTCCTGAAAATTACTGTTAGTCCGATAACAATAACTAATCTCACCATAGCCCCCTCTTCGACCTAGCTAAGCCCTACCCATATTCCCCTAATCTAATAAATTCTCCTAAGGATAATAGTTGGTATCTTTTCACCCTCCTATTCAACAAAGATAATAATCTTAAAACTTGCCTCCCACAAAATAAACAATTACCCAGCCACTATACCCTAATTAAGCTAATTTGGTATCTCCACTTTTTAACAACATATGTTTGAAAAATTTTTATGCCCTACCTCTACCGCAAGCCCTCTGAGTAGCCCTCACTATTCCTTCCCCACGGTTAATGCTTCTAATCACTTATTTATACTACAGGGATTAGTTTATTTAAAATATGGGATTGTGATACCCAAGATAGGCCCTCCTTCCCTGCCCACCATAAATTGCATAAAACTCTCATATTTCATTCCCTTTCCTATATTTCGACTACCTAATTTAACCTCCCCCTAAACATACAGTCGCTATAGAGGCTTTATAGTCAAAATCCTTATTACACTAACACCCCAACATACCATCTAAACAAAAAGAATAAATAAATCCACCCTAATTTTTATTTTTAGGCCTTACCTTTTGATAGTCCCCACAAGAAACAAACCTTATTGTTGAGTAGGAAAAACGAGGTGTACACTAACCCCACACAAACTACTTATATCGAAGGCCCCATGTTTTACATCTCTATCCCTTTCGACCTACATAAGCTAGAACACCACATCATATAAAAATTACACAACCTTCTCAAGTGCTTTAATCCACCATAGGCCTAACTGGTCCTGATGCCCAGATTTAAATAATCATCCATAGCCAACACTCACCAACCCCAATTAAAGATTACAAACTACTAGGCACATAAAATCTTAGTTACGAAAGGCTATACCTCACAGGACAGTCTCCACCTAATACATAATGAGGGTCCCTATAAATTAATGGGGTATTACAGCCCCTAATTCGCCTAGTTAAATTTGTTATCCTAACCATCTCAATAAAACTACCCACCCCTCCATACATTACCAAAATTATTCCCATAGCACATGGCCAACCGACAACTCTACTCATTAGCAAATACAAAAAATATTTACAAAATAAATATTTTATTGGGCCTGCACTTCATTCCCCCCTCACCTACGTAGCGACCCTAAATGAACACAATACTCGCCCCTCATCAAATACACCTGCTAACCCTTCAACCATCTACATAATTTTATTCTTACAACCCCACTCTAACAGCTTTCAACCTATTCAATAAATAGGGGTACTTAGCCAATAGCCCAATTAGCTCAACCCCATACTTGCTACCCCAATATATTATTATTACGTCTCTACCAACCTCCATTATCAACAACCCAACTAAACTTATAACATCCATCTTCCTACTATCAACTAATATTCATACTCCCCCCAAAGATTATAGTGTTCCTCTACCACAAACAAGAATAATCTTATCCTATTGCTCCATACTCCCACCAATTTGTAAATGGGGTTCCCACTCACTTCCAAACACCCTAAACTTAAAGATATTTCCTACATAGACAATCAACAATAACCTCCAGTAAACATAAATTCTCGTAACTCCCCTCAGCCCATCACTCAATATTACCTCCATTGTAACACCCCTCTATAGCAACTTTACCTTCCACGCAATACCCTCTCCCCAAAGCCTCCTACTATAGCCTCTACAGCCATCTAAAGAAAATACTCGCCCTACTCCACCTCAACCAAAGCTTGCCTTCGACAACCAACAAAAATATTTCAATTAAAAAATAGTAAAATACATTACTATCTCTCTTATGGCTCTATACCCTATTATTAGACACACTCCTATCCCCCCAAAACTTTAGCTATCTCATCCTCCCCCACATTAACTCAAACATCAATTCTATGAAAGCTTTACTCCCGAAATTGGGGCCCCAATTTGCCCCAATAAAAGGGGTCCCATACAATTAGACGTTTATACTCCATCAATTAACTAACTCAAACACCAATCTCACCTCAATCCTTCCTCCCCTACTCACTAGCCTATAACTTATAAATACTCCAGCTATATTCAAATACTCCTATTCCCCTCCTACTTACTTCTTCACCACTAACGGATTCTGCGGGTTAGTGCCAACTTTAAACAATCCCTCTCCTACTTTACATAAATCTATACCACAATATGACATATTAACTCACCCCAAACCAATTATTTACACAATATAAAGTCTTAATCCAAGTATTACCGCTCCAACAGACCTCGACCTCCTACTAACCAATATTACAAAACGGGTGCAATTGTTCAATATACTTATTTTACTCGAAAGACCACATTCCAACTCCCTCTATAGCATAGTGTTCCCATTTGCACACAAGGTTTTGAGCCTAGTAGAAAGATAGTATCTTTGTTATATATTTTCGACCTCCCTCACCCTAGACTATTATTAGACTAATATGAGCCAAATCACAATATTCTATAAATTATCTCTCAATTTAGTGTACCTACCTTCACACATATTCCCGTTTAGGTTCGTCAACTATAGCACCCATATTTAGCACCTATTAACATAATTAAATATCTTACTTCTTATATTTTAATCTAATATTCCCACCACATCTCATAACAAGACACCACCATCTATCCGGTATCATCCGAACAAAGCCCACCATCACAACCCAAAATAAAAATTCCACTTACAACACCTATAGCCCACTTCAAGGCCCCCTATTCATAGACAATCATTGTCTTTTCCACAGCAATTACTATTATTAATCTAAATAGCTATAGTAATCAAACTCCTCAACCAAAGCCAACAACCAAATAAAAAGACCTATTCCCCCCTGGCTTAGTCCCCCTAAATATCTTAACTCTCAGACAAATGCTTTACCCCAACGTCACATAATCCTACCCCCAAATACGTCTCCTAGGCTTCGACCCTTGCTCCCGCTCCCGTATTTTCTTCCCCCTAATGGGTAGCCCTATCAAATCTCATTTATCCTCAACCGCCTATTAACACACGCTAAACTTTATAAATCATAGCCCATCCCTCAACTATCTCACCTACTATATCACTATAGCTATGTCTCACACTCTGATAATTATTATACTAATCGATAGTTTATTTACGTCCAACACACTCACAAAACAGCTCATTATCTATTCCTCACACAAGCAATCAAAAATTCTGCCCAATATAATCATCAACCCCAACCTCACTCTCACCCTAATCTCAACCTCAACCTTGTTCCCCCATAGCCTCTACCTTAAGAATTAGTCCTCAAATCAAAAATATAACTACAAAGCTCCAATCTCTACCCCTCTCACCTTGCCCATTTAACACTCCAAACCTCTCAAAACCAACCCTCCCCTACAATATAAACTGTTTATTCTCCTCCCTTCATGAAGCCTTAATTCCTATCTCAATGAAATACCAACCAAATTATAATAAGGCTGTACACACCACTTAGCCTTCCTACAACTCACACAATCAAATATTTAGTTTGTCTATATTTATTATAAGCCAACACTATATCGCAATATACCAAAGAAACAAACTGCCTCATGTGCTATTTCCTTACATATTCCTACCCAATTCTCCCCCTACATCACGCAACTACTTTAAGCCTTCAACTATATACTACAAATACTTCCCTCTACCCCCGCCAATCCCTGGTCTACTCTACAAAATCCTACCTTAAGACATAGTCAATAAAACTGCTTCTAATCCAGCTAAACTTGGATAAAGCAGCCGCCACATGCCTACATTAAGACAACAAAACAGGGGGCCTCAAATTAGGGTGGGGTTGCCCCACACTCCACAAAGTTACACACAATGTTATTATCATAAAGACAAACCCCAATATCTTATTAAACCAATCCCTAACCTTCCCACAGCACCCCTCTTCGACCAATAGTCGCGATCTACACTTTCTCTAACCAAAGCAAATTATCCCAAAATGTATAGTTGGTGCGAATCTCTCTCTACAGTCCCCATTAACAAAAAAGTTGATATAAAGTTCCCCCTATATTAACAAAAGATAGTTTTATTCAGCCATCATTCCATATTTTCCCTCCCCAAAACACTTAACAGTCTTCATCGCCCCTACTCCTACAAATTATAGCCAATCGTTTATTTTGCACAACAAACATTCTTTAATTATTATAACACATAATTATTCTTCCAAAATTAATGCCGGCTCCCAATCCACTCGTTAGGTAATTAAACTCTCAACTTCATGTTCCCCCATGTCTAGAACCCTTCAAGTCCCATATCTTAATAGCCACTTTATAATTCTCTAACAGAAAAAGCCTCTATTGTCAATAGTGGCAACCCACAAAAAGCGAAACAATAACCACAACACCAAAACTCATCAACCCAACCTTTCCATTACACTCACGAAAAATAATTTAATTAATCCCAAACAAGTGATGGAGTATTCAAATTCCCACATATACTTCCTATACTCTCGACTTTTCAACAGGGCTAGCTACACTATATTGGAGGACTATTCTTCTCCCCCACTACATCTCAGCCCAACCTATAGACCATACTATCTACCTTATACAAGCGGTTAATTTGTCTTCCTGGCTACATATAGTTGTCTACAAGATATATATTAAAAACTATCACATTATCTAACCTTCCCATTGCGAATTAAATTCAAACCTCTAACCCACATAAATAGATATGGGGGACTATTCTGATTTATTGTTTCATTTCTATAGGGAAGTAATACTACACCAGCCTGTTAAACTGTCCTTTGCCCTCTAGGGGCCCCTATAATCCCCCCGCAATCTCCGACCCCCTATCACTCTCAACATAACACACCAACCCTACCTCTAAATCTGTACGGGGCTTACAGTTAATTTCCCTATTCCATGGACAGCCAATTCCTCCCAACCCGATTGCTCACCCGCGATTCAAAGAGAGGGGGGAGGTTTACCTTAGACACCTCCCTAAATTTATGTTTTTCTATCCCCAAATTCCATAACCTATGGCCAACTATTATTGGTGACTTTCTCCAAATTAGAGATATCTAGCATCCTATACTTATAGGGGCTAATTTAGTTACACTATCAAAAATGTCTTCATCACACTACACACATATTAATCGTCCGTCCCACCATAAACTCTTGGCAACCCCTATACTTATGCTTCCTCAGCCATTAATCCATCCCATTACCCCACCAACCTCACAATAATAAACCTAACACTTAAACAATCCATAATCTAATTTTTTCTATATTTAGCCGACTAACCCCTACACTTTATTTAGTTACTCCCAAGCCACATATCATAATAGTAAGCACATTCTGCCACTAATCTTACCCCAGCCCCCACTCCCAATATTACAGCCTACCCCAAACACAAATCCTTCCTCTTATCTCATACTCATAAGCCCCATCCTTGGGTTAGCCTCCCCTTTAAAATTTCCGCTCTAATATGGTAATACACTTAAGACTACTACACTATAAAGGCTTCATTAAATCAATTACTATTCTGCCCAAACTATAGACCACAAAAAGTCCCAGTGGCAAATCGCCTCAACCATGTTGCCTTTCTGTAGCCCCATCTAAGCCCCTTGATGTCCCAAAGGTATTGAATGCTCCACTTAGTCCCCAACACCCAACCATAAACACTCAACCAATAAATTTAAATTAATTTCTACCAAACAATTTATAAATATACACAATATAATGCTCTACTCAACTGTGCGCCCGCTCTCCTCCAGATTCATATACTTCCTTAGCCAAACTTGGTCCCCCTACTTCTACTAAGCCAACAATCTCTATACAATCCCACAGCTCTTGGTCTCCTAATACCACTAAACTATAGTACGCCTAAATACAGCCTGGATGCCCCACACTCCTCTATCACTGGCTGCTCCCACTTAACACTAATTCTTTCACAACCCTATCCCTACTCTAGACGCTCTAAATTTTAAGCCCCACCAATACTGATTAAGTCAATCTATGTCTTAGACTTCCAACCACAAACCCCACACACGACCAAACAGTTTTACATAATATAATACCACAATACCCACACACCTTACGGACAGTGTAAAAATTACCAAATTGTGCTTGTACAAAAATTTGTCCTAATCCCCAAAGAATATAAGTATCTAAACCAAAACTAATAAACCTCCACCACACAAAGTAATATCCAAGGACTTCTAATCCTTACCCAAGATTCAATATTTCTTTTACTTTCACCTAATATACTCTTACCCCCTCCCCAAATACAAACCCGCCCTTTATTCTCTACCTTCGATTGGAAGCTATCAAGCTATGAGATTTTTAATCCAAAGAAGACACAAATTGTCCCACTCCACAACATTAGAACTTGACTCTCCGACGACCCTTCATAAGTGTCTTCACTAATAGCCCATATCATCCTATAAACATTACATTTAGACTATAATCTAGTGTGCATGAAGATCCAATATCTTCATTCCTATATTTTAAACTTAAAATTGAACTAACCTCTACTCCGCGTATTGTTAATCTACATCACTCCTATACAGCATGATTTTACCTCTTACTCAACACTTTTACATAGTTAGCCTATGATCTTTCATCTATCATATGGTAGTAATGATCAGCTCCCAAACCCTACCCACACTTTACCCAGATTACCTATAGGTCACTATACACCAACACTAAGACAGTTGTAATTAACTTATACACATCATAGTCGTTATCTACTACAATTTGTGTACCACATCAACGTAAATTTAGCCAAACTGGGTATCTGTCTTTAATATTTCTATAAACTGTATTCACCTATGTTCACAATATTTAGCCCAAGATCTGCCAAACTCCATAGCTTAGCCTAAAGAAAATGCACGCTGTGTCATCCTACCTTAAATAGGGCTCACTATGTTGTACGGCCCCAACTACGTTATTTTAGTGATCTAGCCACACCAATAGTTGGAGACTCCCACCCTAATCCTACCAACCACCATTAAACAACGTTACGGCAATAGGCCGCGCTAATCCCCTTCTACCTATCAATGATCTATATCCCCTCATCCCTATAAGCCTACCAATGCCCCACCCCAATTATACCATGACGTAAAGCCAACCTACCTTCAAACATCATAGCTACACCAATATTCTTATATTTGTTTTATAAACTTAAATCTTACCTCTACCAAAACAATTATTATATATACACACATATATACATAACTAATTTATTACCTCTATAAAAGTTTTTACCTTAAGCCCAACACCAATCCACACACCTAACTCTATACCACAAATTGAGCTCTGCTACACCTCACCAGAATATGTACCTTATATTGTATACTTAACACTCCACTATAGTTCCAACCAGTGTGGCACTTTTAAAATCATAATCAGCCTCAACTACTTCAAACTCCGCACTCCTCAATAAACTATCCACATAATTTAGCCACTGCAACACCTCACATGGGGGCCATAAGCAGGGCTTTCCCTCTATATCTATACCTATACCTATATACATTTATATCTATATCTCTATGTGTGTATTTATTTATTTATATATATATATATATTTATATATGTATATATATATATATTTATACATATGTTTATACATATATATATATGTTTATATATATGTATATATATATGTTTACATACATGTTTACATATGTATGTTTATATATGTATGTTTATATATGTATATATTTATATACAGATATTTATGTATTTATATATATATATATTTATATATATATATATAAATACATAAATATCTGTATATAAATATCTACATATATAAACATACATATATAAACATACATATGTAAACATGTATGTAAACATATA
>JAAUXT010045751.1_pt1 | contig 48291 bp, 56 predicted proteins | sample 7278171 | NCBI WGS metagenome assembly JAAUXT01 (sample SAMN14350112, study PRJNA611818) | marine sediment metagenome | isolation source: surface marine sediment (1.8m) | place: French Polynesia: Moorea | collected 2018-08
ACGCTATCGTGAAGACGTGCGGATGAAATACCTCCACTCGAGTCTTAGGTAACCCGTTCAAATTGTAATCTCCCACAAACCCCCACACCCCCCCCCCCCACCCACCCACCCACCCACCCCCGGTTTGTAGTAGAATCTCGACGTCTTGCCGTGGACACCTCAGCGTCTCGAGTCTCGTTGAGAAAAGTCTGCGAGACTCGCGCTCAACCGATTCCAAGGGCCGTTTCCTTTGTGTGGGTCGGAACTGCGGTCTCTCCTTGCAGACTTGACCACAAAACAGCTCGACAACCCTTTTCATTTGGAACCAAACCACAACCACAAAAGAAGCCATATTTACCTGACTTGAAGTATCCACTTTCAAAGGGTTTTGCGTTTCACTCTTGAAATTTTGAAAAATTTCAAAAATCAATACTCAAAGGGTCAGACCGGTCACGTGGCCTCCCGTAGCCACTGGCGACGCAGAGCTTAATTGGTTCAAAATGGTGACAGCCACTTCAACGCTCTCTGACAACCTCAAATGTCAAATTTTATCAAAAATTTCCACAAAAGGACAAACAAAGCCCCCGTGCGGGTTGGGGCCGATACTATCAGCGTCTCCGAGACTAAATGAAGAATAATGTCGAACATGGGCTGCGGTAATTTCGTGAGTCATTTTCATAAAATTGTTCCCAAGACATCCTCGCTGCATGCAGATGGCCAATTTTGGCCAATTTGCTAAACCATCAAGAATGATATGAAAAAACATCTTGCACAATACCTCCGACGCTCCTTTCTCTCGCCGACTTTTCTCCGATGTCTCGTGAAAACTGCACGCAATTTTTGATCGAAACTTGACAAAAACTATCCTTTTCTCCACCAAACATTCTGACTCTTTTGGGCAAAAAATCAAACACTCTTTCCGTGGCTGGGTGTGATTTGAAAATGATGCCCAACACAATCTGTTCACATAACAGTTACCACACACACATTTAACTTTTCAAATATCATTGTCATAATTTTTCATGGTTTGCTGCAACTAGCCATGACTTCTGCAGCCCGGTTGAAACTATGTTTCTTTCTGTCACTGCGAACAGTCGACCCGGTTTAATCCCGTGATTTATGTAAACTTATGACATTTCCCTTTCAAGACAATTTCCTCTCTTTTCCATTCAATTTATTTCCCCACATTGAGCGGTCACAATGTACAACTGAGTCACGTTTATGAATTACAATCTACATGCGTTGCCTTCGTGAAAAACACAAACATGTTTCTGAGCAAAGTTCTTCCATTTTTGTTCAACCAAAACAAATACATCGTAATGCATGCAACTCAAAAAGATTTTGAGCACTGAAACAAAAGGCAAACTTTGCATGACGTGAGGAATGTTTGTGTATTTTCAGAAATGAAATGGATGTCTTGACAACTTAGCAACTCAGCGAAGGTCAGACTACGGACACAAATCAAGAGGGTTATCCTCCCAAAAAAGTGAATGAAAACCAAATTCAGATTTCTTTCCTCTATCTGTGTGCCCAGATTCGAATACCTCGAATCTTCGGCGTGTCATTTGTGACAGTGTCAGTTGAAGGGCATTTCTACTGGAGGAGCAGTGGTAATTTCGGAAATAGGTCAGCGGTTGCCCGCAGAGAAGCTGATCCTTTGACTGGTCAGATCACATTTGTTCTCGGCCCCGCCCTTCATTGGCTGATATTTCATTAGAAAACCTCATTTCGCGCACTCGTTATTTTTCCATTGTTCTTTCGCAAGAAGAAACACGGATTGCTCTTTCTGTCTACTATTGCTTTCTATCCAGTAAAACACTGGATGCGCAGTTTGACGGGCACTTCGCAAGAAATATCGAAAAACGATTGAAACTGTTTTCTCCAAATCCCAACACAGAATCGGATTGGCTGCTTCGGTGCTTTTCAGATGATTCCAACAAAGCTCAATGTCAATTTTTGAAAACTATGTGACGAAGTGGAGATGTTGGTGGAAGCGGAGTGAAGTTTGGTGTTGCAGTGTAGATGTAGATTTCGGGATCTATTTGTGTTTGGGGGTTGAACAGGAGTCGGATTCGTATTGCGTTCAACTGTCCTGGGACTTGGTTATGGGAGTCTGGCGAAGACATGATCTTTATTGCTCAGATGCGATCGTTTGAGAAAATATGATATGAACTTGACCCCCGGTGTCGTCCTGGGGTCTCTGTTTGTGGTTATGGTTTGGGACAACACCGAGGAGAAGGGGCCTGGGGAGTGCGGGGCAGGGGCAGGGGGACAACACCGAGGAGAAGGGGCCTGGGGAGTGCGGGGCAGGGGCAGGGCAGGCTGCGCCCCCGGGCCGCCGGTGAGGACCTCCATCCCTCGGCTGCGGAGGTTGGGCTCAGGGCCCAACAACAACACACTGGCCCCTGCGAAGGAAAACACTGCGCTCGAGCCTGGATTCCGTCCTGGTTGCAGGACGAGAGACCAGCAGTCTTCTTCAGTCTGACTTGACATTTTCTTCGTCACATTTTCAGTCAATTTCCTTCAACTCATGTTTGCCTTTTGAACTTCCAAAATGTCCGTTTGCAGGAATGTTTTACGTTTGATACAGAGCATGCAAAAATTCAGCATGAGGTGGTGGACGAAGGCAAAAACAGTGTGTGGCGTGTCATTTGCAAGCATGATTCTTGGCTATCAAATTCAGTCGTCGTGAAGAAAGTCATGCAACTGCCTCCTTGGATGACATGATGCCATGTTGCAGTCCTGCTGCACGCAAAGCAAAGCGCAGGAAAGAAATTCTATTTTTGGAACAAAAAAGTTCTAATTTGTGATTTTGATCTGAGTAAGACACGTCAATTGAGTGCAATCAAGAAGTTTCAATCAAGTGGCTTGTGGGAATTTTGCCTCAGTTTGTGGCATGAAGCTCCAGTGAAGCGAACCCTTCAGGGTTTCTCTATGGAGTGGGGTGCGGAGTCGAGTGTTTTGAGGCACCAGATGCGCCCAAAAAAATCCTGATGAGCAACTTTTTCATCGCCGTCAGGGTTTTCTTGACCGGGCAAAAATTTGATCATATCCGTGCAAATATCTGCACGAGAACAATTAAGCGGAGCTTTTGTGTGCTAAACGTTGGGCAGGTTGGAAGGAGTCGTCTCGCTGAGTTAATGTGATTATGCATGCGCACATATTACTGGCCCCTTCACGATAACCCTGCATAGAAATCAACTCATTACATAAACATGCCAGCACAATGACTAATAAAACGCTAACTGAGTTTGGGCTTTAATTTGGGGTCCGTGGAGACGCGGTTTGATTTGCTAAGCCGTAATGAGGGCAGAAGCTTGACTGCGCATCCGTCGCCTGAGCCCTTCTGTTGCCCCCTCGGATCCCGGGGTGGAGCCCAGCAAGCTGCTGCTCCCGCAAGAAAAAAAAATCATTTCCTGAGATCGTGGAAAGTTGTTTGTTTCCCACTCGTTCTTTTCCGTCTCCGCTCAAAGTTCCTGTCGTGGGTTGTTTGTTGCACCTGCATCTGTTCACCACAGGTGAATGACCAGTGTGTGTGTGTATGTGTGTGTGTGTGTGTGTGTCAAATCAAAACATGAAATGTGCGAGCGAAACAATGCCGGATCTACACAGCGCACGTTTCTTTTGCTTTGAAGCTGAAAACAGTGAAGGTGTTGGAAAGTGTATTGTTTGCTCATTGCACTGAAACAACACACTGCAGAGGACAGAGGCTCCGAAGCAGGCGATCACCATTTGTCAGCCCAGCACAACAATTACACCAACCGCAAACAAATATGTTGGTGAAATGGCGAAGTCGGGACGGAGAGTCTGAGATTAATCGCTTCAGCACTATGAATAGGGCTTCTGTGGATGAGTCGAACTCGGGACTTTTTGCATGGACCCTCCAATACAAATGAGCGCTTTGCCTTTGAGAAAGTTCACTGCAGGGGGATGATAAGTTGGTGCAGGGACATAGTTTCCATTCTGTGCGGAAGACTCGGTGAGGAATGGTTCAGCAATGAGTATTTTATGCTGGAGGCTGATTTGTAGATTCACTTGTCTCCCGACCTGCCACACAACTCAAATACGCAGTGAAGCAGCATCCACGAGAAAATCTTCTGGTTTCGTCTTCACTTGACCAGCCACATAGCGTGTGACAAAGAAGGTTCAAAGAAGTGGTCCAGTGTTGTGGTCAGCAGAGTGGCAAAGTACGAGAAAACAAAAATCCCACAACTAACTTCCCGATTCTGGAGTCAAGCCTTTTCTGGTCTCTTTGAAGCAGAACCTGCAAAGTTTGTTTGACTCGTGAAATTTTAAGAAACGAGTCAGAGAATAAGCTCTCTTCATGTTCTGTTGTTCTCCCAACTTGTTTTGTCCCGCTCTTCTGACAGTTCCCGGGGCCGCAACCGCAGAAGCAGCAGCGCTTCAGACCCTTTCATTTACCTTCTCCGGGAGCAAGTTGAAAAATGGTACTTGATGTCAGCGATAAAATCGAGCCGGCAATGGAGATCGGGGAAACAGCTCGTTGTGATGGCCGGCCCAGGGGTTCTAGCCTTTACATCATAGCTATGTGATAGGAGGTAATGTTTCTGGCATGTCTTGTGATTAAGTTGCACTAAAGCCGAGGGGGCGATGGCTCCGTTGCCTTGCTCCCCGCGCTTGTTATGGCGTGTCCTGACCGGCATGATGCACGCAGATTGAGATTAACATCTCCCCTCTTGGTGGGAACGACTGCACTCGCAGAAAATATGTGGCAAGGGGTGGGGCTGAGATAACCCGGGGCATGGCAGTGCAGCGACAGTCGTAAGAATTCTGAGGAGAAACCACGCCAGGACAGAACGTGAAAAACTCACATTTTATTTGCTTATCGCGGCTGTCTGATGAACCGTCAGATGACTCGGGAGGAATGGCTTCCATCTCCATCGCTTGCGATTTCTGGGTTTATCTGCAAAATGTGGGGCATGCCTCTGTGTGTCAGGCCTCTTGGTCCCGGGGTTGCGTGTGTCGCGGGCGCCCGGAGGTTCCAGGCCACGCGGGGCTGCGAGGTGGGGTCAGGCCCCGCCAAATATCATCAGGCACAGGTTAGCCCACCACCGCTCCTTTCTGCATCAGTTTGTGTCAGCTTGATCTGCAACTCACGCAACGGGCGGAAATCAGCGGGACCGAGAGCAGGAAGCACGCTCAGGTGTTTTCTGGGCAGGCAAATGGCACGACTGCGCGAAACGCAGAGGTTGGGGAGGAAACGGGCAATGGTGACTGCGCCGAGGCCGAGGCCTGCTCGGCCCCCACGCCCCTTCCTCTCCATCAGAGTCTCATTTCCTATCTCTGCAGGGCCCAGGGTCCCTGCACATGTCTCCAACTTGTATCTAACCTTTCTCAACCTCAGACACAGGTGCTTCTCACGCAACCCGCAAAGTCTGAAGTTTGCTCCGGGGGACACTCCACTTTCCCCCGCGCCATGCAAAATGTCAGGTCGGAGTTCGTCTCCTTGTCCGAAGAATATCAAGTCTCTTGCGGCGTGAGTTCAAAGTACCTCGTGCGCGCGTGTACAGACCACGTCAAGATCAGGAGACTCTGTGCCTTATTGGCAAATATCATTAAGGAGAAGGAGGGTGTGGGTTGGCGGTGGATGGCTCACCCTGGGGAGCGGGGTTACCTGGGAGTGGGCGCGGTGCCGTCCAGGGCCCCTCGGGGTGATTAGCGCCCTATCTCCGGGGGGACCGCTTCTTGCTCTGACACCTCGAACCCAATCACCCAGCACAGAGCTCCCGAAAAATCCTGCCAATTTCAAAAACGAATTGCAAGTCGCATTCGAGTAAATCCCCACGTCCGCTATCCATTACCGCATAGCATCAAATCTGCAGGCAGGAATTATCATATCTCGCATGCACACCCACGACAGACAAGTGGCCCCTTCACCCGGGCCCCGCCGGACCTCTGGCCTCAGTCGCGGCAGGCGGGGCCCCGGACCACCCCGCTACAAGCACTCCCCGGCCCCGGCTCAGCGCAATCCCTACTTTAGTTGGCGAGCCACGCTGCGGTGAATCACGACCGGACAAATCCAGGTGAGCACCCCATCGGCGCGGATTCATCAGCTTTAATGCCAGGGACGAGTGATGTGCTATCTCGGGTGCCGGGGTCCGTGTCATAACACAGATCCCCCTGTCCCTCGCATCCGGCACGTAAACCTCTCGTAAAAAAGCGCAACTCACTTCAGAGGCCAGACCCCAAAGTTTGCAACTCTGAACCAGATGCTAAATCTGGGTTAGTCAATGCATAAACTATCAGGGCCACAGTTGGAGAAAAGTGAATCTGACTTGGCCAGCAAAAAATTGTGCCCTGGTCCCTGAGTTCTCTACCAGCAACAATGGACTGTTGTTCAGCATCCATTTTTTTAATGCTGGGAAATTGAACACGAATTTATCTGACTTCACAGGAATGTCGACTTCCACACCACTAGACAACGCTTTTCAAAACCATGCTTCACTCACCTTGAGACACATTCACCAATTCACGCGCGAAAAAAAAAAAAATCCAGACAGAATGAAATGGATGAGATACGATTATCCTGGCGCAACGATAAGCTGCGATATCTCACACCGCTGAGCGATTTCACTCCTACACAACCGCAAAACGCATCGGACTCTCTTCACCCGGTCGACCACGACACAATACATCAATCGCTCAAATAAGCAGCGATAACGGTAATACACAAAAAGAATGTGGCTTCTGCTATTGGATTAAAAAATAACTCATAGAAAAAAGGAGGCCCTTTTATCACCTGTCCCGCAAGAAGTGTATCAATCAAAAGATGTGTGGAATTCCAAGAGCCCACCTGACTATAATTGCCTATTAGCGTCGGTGACCTTCTTGTCACAAGATGCCCAGAGGTTGCACCCGGCGCTGCCGCGCTTCTCCAGCCCATTGTCGCGAGGTATGCAGTGCGCGCCCACCACGACTCCCTGGAAGTGCGATGCCAATGGGATGCTGCTGCTGCCGGACTCCTACAGGTGGTTCGGGTTCTGAAATACACTCACCTCTGGACCCCACAGGTCTCAAACTTTCACTTCCAAGGAGACTTGTTTGGATGCTTGAACAGTGACATTGGTCCCTGTGTCAAGGGAAGAGCGGAACTCGCGAACTGTTCAAATCACACGGAATGGTGTGGCGTGCCACCCGTTGAATAACTGTAGTTTTGAGTCAGTCACCAAAAAGAAACTTCACGGAAGTAGATGTACGTTTGCTGCAAGCGAGAGAGAAAGAAAGAAAGAGAAAGAAAGAGAGAGAGAGAGAGAGAGAGAGAGAGAGAGAGAGACAGACAGACAGACAGACAGACACACACACACACACACACACACACACACACACACACACTCACACACAGCAAACTGCGTGAAGAACACGGAAGTTTTGGTTTGGTCCCGAAATCCAGCAGCACTTGCTTCCGTGGCCACAAGTCTGACCTGCGACAAATGACTCGGTGGGAGTTCTTCATCCAGACCGGTACCGAGGGGACAAAAATTCATGTATTCATCCTCAGTGGACTGACCCTGGTCGGTGGATATAACTCATATTCCTTGGTCGGGTCCTCTTTCCTAGAAGCGCGGGCCGACGTCCTGGTGGGGCCACGCCACCTCTCGTGCCCTCGAGTGTCAAGCAAGCCGTAATCCTATTCGACATTTGGACGCCAGGGGTCAGTCTGGGTCAAGATGGTCACCCCGCGCCCCGCCGCGCCACTATGTCATACTTTGTCATAATTCCCCGCTTGGTCGCAACTATTTTAATTGAGTAAATGCACGTGATAATATTGCCGAATACCACGGGTTGACCCGAAGGAGTGACCTCTTTTTTGAAATCACATTTGGTTTCACCCTCGCAAGAAAATTCGCTGGTCAAGTGACAGAAACTCAATTATACTGAGAACCCACTTGAAGAAAATCCCACTTTTCCCACAATTGTCAAAAATTCCACGAATGAAAAATACCCTGTGGGTTTTTCGTCTCAAAGAGGAACTGGAATAAATGTATTTGAATTTGAATTGAAATTGAATACGCTGTTTTTATCATTCCTATCTGTCGTAACCTGGTCAACGTTCTTCACACACAGAGCGCACCGTTGTGACACCCAGGATTTTGAAAACTGGGGAGGTCAACTTGGGCAGAGGAAAGTGTGAGAAAAATTCCCCTTGAAGTTCAACAAACGACAAAAAGTGCAGCTGAATGCCGCTTCCTTCACACCGTGACATTGTGTGATTTGTCCTTCAAGTGGAATCAAGTCATTGTCATGGCTGCAGCCGATCCATTCACTGTTGGTGCCAGTGGTCTCAGAAGCATCGTTGTGGTTTCTTTTCTTTTGTTGGCGCTTCCCTCCTGCACAAGAAATTCCTGTCCCAACTCAAATTGCAATTTGCAAATAATTGAGGAACTGCGTTCTGGCTCATCCCGTACTGCAGCTGGCGTCGCTAATTGCACAGATCGGCGGATCGTGGAGCCGCCGCTGGTCGTGAGAGCGGAGACAGAGACAGGTGGAGGAGCAGGGCGCGACCCGGATACGGGGAGCAGCAGATTGCAGTGGTGATCTTCAGCAGCTGGTCTGCCTGACCCAAGATCCCGCGGTCTTCAGGTCCGCCGCCCGCCGCCCTGTCTCCGACGGAGCCCCGCCCAAACCCACCCTCACCCTGGCCTCTCCGCCCAAGTCGGTGTCCCGCCCCGTCGCCGCCCAAACCACCCAAGCCTCCGCCCAAATCTGGATCTCAGGCCCTGCTGCCCCGTCTCCGGCCAAATCACCCTCGCCTCCACCCAGTTCCTGGGTCTTCGGCTGCCCGGTCCTGACCCAAGCTTCCGCCTGTGAAACCGTGACCACGGCCCCGCCCCTGGCAGGTTCCCAACCCCGCGCAGGACCCGGGCAAAGGTTTCGTGAGGTCTGAATGAAATTCTGAAGACGTACATGAATTTACTTTGATAAAATTCTTTCCCGAATCAAAAACGAAGAAAGGCACTGATTTCATTCATACAGTGAAAATTTCTCACGTCATTTTGACTCTGAAATGTCACTTCGCGTTGTTCGTGAGAGTCGCACAGAAAAGTCAGAGTTGTCAATTCCTCTCCGCAACAAAGTGTAAACGAGAGATATTGCCACGCCCAGGGGTGAACTCAGAAGCAGTTACATATTGCGGTGACTTGCACTAATTTTTCATCTCGAATCAGCAACTCTACAAATATTGAGGGATGACCCCTCCCCTTGACTTGTGCGAGGAAAGTCAGGCGAGTGTGAGTCTTCGAGACGCGGAAAGCAGAGCTGGAGGCGAGCCCTGCCCCCACAAAGGCTGGTGCACTCTCTGATCTCCGGGCTACACCTTTGGAGTCAAGGCGCTTTGATGAAAAACTCGAGTTCTGTACACAAATATTTGATACGGGCGACTTTGTCACCGCGGGTTTATGCAAAGAGAGAAAAAGGCTGCCACCAACAATTTCAAGTGTGACTGAATCTTTATTTGGGGTATTGACTGCAGAATAAAGTCCTCAGATCTCTGATGTCTTGGCCGAGCTCCCCTTGCACACCAACCCCCATCACCCCTGTATGTTCTTGAACGCAGAAGGTTGGTTCGTGTCTTTGCTGGTTGACTCCAGCAACATTGGCTTGGGGGATCCGAGGACAGTAATTGGTGAAGATTGTAGCTAATTGCGGCGCTGATTGTCCTCACTGAAACGCGAGGCCTGAGGTGGTACAGCCCCATGATTGCCGCGACAGCCTCTTCCACCCCCGAAGGTCACTGATCAAAACGCTTTTCACGTGACAAAGCCTCCTCACAGATGATACAGACAAGAGATCCCAGTTCCCACTTGTGTGCATAGTGCAGAATGTTGCAGTCATTGTTCGTTGCTGTGCTGATGACAGACTCAACTTTCAAACACGTTGAAATCAAGAGAGACATCCGTGTGTCACTTGGCTTCAGCGGTGATACGTTTCAGAGAAATATCCGAAGCATCCAGCAGGTGAGAGATGCCGGTCGGTTGATAGGATGTGCGGAACAAGGACCTGAAACAAAATTCGCCATGTGGAAATTGATGGTCTTTTGTGATACGCATTCAAATTGGTTTGATCCAGTCGCAGATGCATTTTTGATCTGACCTCGATTTCGCTTGTTTTGTCCAGTGCCCGGGATACGCATCGTGATGAGTCACTTTTCAATGTTTACTTTTGCCAAACAAAATTGAAACACACGCCACTGCGTTGAAGAAAAACAAACGGAGATAGTTTGAAACGACATGACAAATCGCAAGTAACACAGAAACCCTGCTTCGAGGCGTGCAGGCAGCACACAACTCAAAAGTTAGACACAAGTACTGCTCAACCAAAGGAGCAGTGCGGTCGATCCCGATCACAAGATCGCAAAGAGATACAGAGACCTCAAGCAGTCAGAGTGTGATGCCTTCTGCTCACGAGAACAGAGCGTTTCTCCCCGCATCACTGAGCCAGGGTGACCCCCCCTCCCAAGATTCCCCTATCAACGTTAATTCTCCACAATAAAATTACACCCGATGTACCCCCACAATGTACCTGGCTCCATTAGATGACAGTAATTTGGCCTGAGGTTGCAAAGATCAACAAATTGGCTGCAGAGAAGAGAACGAGCTTCTTCATGCGGAGGTTTCTTGAGGTTGCGACCCTGGCGCTGATAACTTCACTTTTGCTGTGTCTCGAACTTTTCAAGCACAGCGAGTGATGGGAGCAAAGTTGCAATTTTTATCAACGTGGCTTGACAGGCACAAGACACACAGTTCAACTGCAGAAAAAAAATAGCACCTTGCCACGTCTTGCCGTGTGGTGATTTTGGAACCAAACAGGTTGGTTCTCGTGCCTCGTACTTCCCACCAAATATCTGTGCATTCTTCGCAGAAACAACGAAAACTGTTTCAGACAGTACAGACTGACTGCAGGCAGAAGTAACAAAGCTCAGCCTGCAGGGAGAAGGAGAGAAGTATTACGAACGAGAGATATTTGTTCTTATCCGGGGTCTGATCTGAGATGAGGGAGATAGGCTGAGAGATGTGAAGCCTTGTTTACCCTGGGTAGACCGCGACTGCTGATGGCGATAGGGAAGCGCGGTCGTTCGCACAACACTTTGCAATAGGTGAGCGCGCCCTGTCAAGGGGAGTCGGGCAACTCTGCTGCTTCTGTGGTCAAAAGTCTTTGTGGCCTTCCACAGATTTTTTTTTTTTTTTTGCAAGGGTGTGGCTTCGATCCAAGGAGTGATGCCACTTCAGTCAAATGTATCGAGTGCAGTGCTTGTGGCGAGGAATACAAAGCATTCAAGGCAAGATATGAAATGCAAGGGAGCAAGGAAAATGGCCCTGCTGTATGTGCCCTTCTGTCGATGGAGATGTGTGATGATGCAAGAAACAAGACCTGGTTCTCGCGTGGAATTTTGTGTCTCGCATACAAGATCGATCCTTCTGCTGGCAAAGAAAAACACACCGTTTGAGAGGCAAAATCTTCTGACACTGCAACTCGGAGGTTGAGCTTGCTCAATCTGACATCACTTTGCTGGGGGACCCAGCTGAGGGGGGAGGAGGGGACCACGATTGCGTGAACTCGGGTGCAAACCGCTATCCCACCGTGTTTACACGAGAGTCTAATCTCCCCGAGATAGAGTGGATGTTTTTGCGGGTGAGACGAGGGCTGTGTTTCTCACATGGCGACGCTAAGTGATCTGAGTGTTTACCCGGTGAGTACGCGCTGGGGGCCCCGGAGCTCGGTGTGGGTTACCCGCGGGCGCGGGGGCCCGCCTCGCCCCCCACCCCCGGTAACCGTACATGAGGGGTGAGCGCGAACCCGCGTGTAACCGATCCGAGGCGCGTGCAACTCTCGGTTGGGTTCAAACCCTCCGCAAACAGTGGAGCCAAAAAGCCTTTTTTTTTCTTGTTTCACAGCAGGAAGTGAGTTATTTTCTCAACTTGTTCCTGCTTTCGGGCTCGAAGGTGCCACGTTTCCCTTGCAGCCTCCTTTCCAACGCACAGAATGCAGTTCTCATCTGATTTATCCGACAACAGTGATGATGAAAATTCCCAGACAAATTAACTGGGAAACAGAAGAGTTGTCAGTTTGTCACTCGACATGTGGTGCCGGTGGTTCACCTCAAGAATCAACCGCTTCACCTCAGGAATCAACCGCTGACCGCAGCGGACTGCGAAGTACGGCTCGGCAAACCAGAGTCTGCTCAGACCCAAAGTGCCATCACTGCAAAAACAACTCATGTTCAGACACAGTAAATTTGTTCTGGTCTCATTAAAACCTGGAAAAGAGCACAGTGTTTGAAAAAGAGCACAGTGTTTGAGAAGAGGCAATTGTTTTAGCAATATTGCGGTGAATTACTCGGCTAAGTAAGCAGACGGCGGATTGCTGTTGTGATTTGTGCAGCGAGTTTCTGCTCACGAAGTGCACACATGGAGGTTTCTCCCCAGAGGTGCCTGGACACCGTGGAGAAAGGCGGACGCAGATCTCTCTTCGGACCACAGTGATTTCCACTCAGTTCTCAACATTGCCACACGTGTTTCTCCTGTTTCCTGCTGTGCCATTGCTGCAGTTTTCTGCGCGTGAGTGTGGTGTCCGTGTACAGTGTTGAATCCGGATAAATTGAGGGCTTCCATCCGTGCACCACTGCCTCGTGATTCAAGCCGAGAAAGAAAGAAAAAAGCGCCATTTTACAGCCCGTCCCTCCCTCCTTCCCTGCAGCCCCCGAATTACACCACGGGCGCTCTCTGTACGCTTTCTGCCTCATTTCGTCACAACAAGGTCTCTCAATTCATTCTGTTTCTTTGCCTTGAGTGGTTCAAAGTTGTGTTGTTTGGGTGGAATCTTTGACTGCGCAGTTCTACCCGAGGGCGAGGCTCAGGCAGAGGACGCGATTTGCCAATAACTGTTGGAAGCAAGGAAGGCCGGCGTTGTCGGGGCCAGCGCTTTGCAAACGAGGCCCCAGCTATTTCAAAAAAGCTCGTATTTTGTTCTCGGTAATTGTGATGAGGGACATTAAATGCAAATTGGTTTTGAGTTACAATCAAGTGAGTGGTTAATATTTCATATTTCAGCATCACCGCAAAGCCCTCGGAAGCTTCAGACTACCCTGTGTCGCGGTGGGGAGATCCTTTGTTGAAGATCCGAGCTCAAAATGTCAGCTTCTGTATTATTTATCAAGCAGTAAATAAGCGAGACGTATCAGACAAAAGGGAAAAGGCACCTAATTGGCAGAATTCCGGTGAAAAAGCCTGTATTTTGCTTCCAACACCCGCAGTTTGTGTTTGTGCGATGCTCATTACGTGTGTCAAGTTCGAAGATTCACGCCGTGGTGGCGATGCATATTTCATTGCGACAAAAGGTTGGAACATCAAATTATGAACGCACAATATTGTTGATCGCCAAATCCGTTCTTGAAGCGTCGGATTAAATGTGCATGGAACTGTCACATTGGGCTTTTCTCAAGTTGAACTGCTGATTGAACCAGAGGTCCCACGATGCTGTCACAAAATGTTTCATCAAGCGTTTTGTTTCTTTTTTGGTCTGTTCACCGCAGCTTTTCGAAATGTTTTACAAACATCATATACCATTGTCCCTTTCACACGAGCCAAAGTTCTGGTCTTGTGGTACTTTGTGGTTTCATCATTCAGAGTCTCATCAAGGAAGAATTTGGGTCTGGTTCAGCAGCTGCGAAGACGGTTGGAAAATTCTGGGTTCCCTTTGTGATGAACTTGTGCTGATAATATGCAGTTTCGAATGGCCACATGGTCGCCACGCACTTGAAATACGAGACAAGTGGACAAGAAACGAAGGATTTCTTTGTGCTGTTAAAGAAACGAATGAAAAGCAGACATTTGCAGGAATAAATTATGGGAGGAAATCAGCAGAATGAAAACGAGGCTGGGGTCGTGGCTTCGGGTTAGAGGCCAAGCGATTTGGTCAGTTTCATACATGTTTTCCCGTGGTACACGCCCGTGTGGAATAATAGAGATTGAAGACTCAGTAGGGGGTGCGATTACAAGGGATGGTGAAGCGATCACGTTGCGTTTTTGGTGCCGAGATGAAGAGATTTCGTTTCTCGGAGTTGGCAGAGGTCGCGCTGGTCGGGCGAGCCGGGACCTTTCGACCTCGTTGCGACACCTCGGCTTTGTCCAATCAGGTCGCGCCCTCCGCAGGGCCGCCCACCGACCCTTTGTGCAGCCGCTCCCGTCGCTCTATTCGCGAATTTGAACTGCCAGGTCTAATTGTCCGTAATGTCGTGCAAGTATGCAACGGTTTTTTTTTTATTTCGGGGTGGTTTGAAATGGGGAGGTCAGAGGCGAAATTGAAATCTCTCATTGCGTGGGTCAGAGAGACATGACACAATATCACCGCGTTTTTTTCTCGCTGGAGATTCAACAAGAGATAAAAAGTTTATACGTTTCACCCGATGCGCTTCTGCTAATGCTTGAATTGAAGAGAAATGTTTACTCGCTGCATGCGGAGAACAAAAAGCAGTGGTGAGTCTGACATCCACTGCGCCCCGTTGCATTGTGCGCACACGTGCGGAGAGCACACAAACCAAACCCAACGCAGAAAAAAAGTGTCTCACTGCACTTATTATCATTCTCATACTTTTTCACCACAATAGGATTTTAGAGTACATGCCATTAACACTCGATGGGTGAAATTTCAATGAGACAGGGAAAAAAGGTGGAGACCTCAGCAACCCGCATCGACGCAGACAAAAACTCGCATCAGCACCAGTTCTATTGTGTTGCTCTGATCCATAGAACCTGTGTTACTGTATCCTGTGTGTCTATTCAGAGGGGGAATGCTCGTAGCTTTCGTATTTACAGGAGAAATCATTGTGACATACCCACTTGACGCAGGTGTAGCATACGGTATCGCAGATGTCGGGTTATTGAATGGGTTCCCGCTCAGTTCCTGCGGCAGCAGCCAGGCCCCGGGTACCATGTTCACCCCCACAGGTCGACAACGCTGCCCTTCAGCGCAACCCTGCGCATCGTTTATCTTCCAACTTTTTTCATCGGGAATTATCGCAGAGTCTGGTAAAAAGTTAGACGAGGAAACTCAAACTCGATAGTGTGGCTCTCGCACTCATCTGTAAGTCTGTTCCGTCTCAGCACACGCTTGACGCGGATGTTTGAAGGCGCATCAAAAACTGATAACCACAACGACTCCAAATTTGCGGGTGCTGATAACTTTACTGAACTCCATTTTCACTTCTCGTCTTCAAAAGCTTTGTCGGCTGAACAACATTTTTTCCACATGCAAAATTCATTTCGTTGTTTCTGGGGAGGCCTGCATCTGAACTATTTCTGCAATTGCAAGCGATCTCGGCAAAAAAGAGAAACTTTAAGGGGGAGAAAGACCCAAACAGAGATGGATGTTTTTTAGTTTCCAGTCAGACAGCATGTAATAGCCGCAATCTGAGCTCGTTATTGTGCATGTATGCAGCAATTGTATCGACATCGGATGTTTGTGAGGGCCACGGGGGCCGAGGAGTGGAGGGGCCGGGGCAGCGCGGAGGGGCCCCGCGGCCGGGCGGCAGCTCCTCTCCGGGCGGACCCCCTCACCCGGACCCTCGCACTCAGACCCCTCACCTCAGACCCTCTCACATCCTCCACATCCGAACTAACGCAATCAAAATGCCTGGCTTTGTTTATTTTCTCAATCACAGGCCATGAGTGCGCACCAAGTACCCCCGAATTTGTTCATCTTCATGTCTCCTGTCCATTAATTTCCATAATACACCGCATTTTGTTGGCCTTAATTCAGTTTTCTTTGTTTACTCGTTGTATTCAAATAAGTTGTTTGTAGACGGGGCGCCAGTCAAGAGGGTTCCCACAGAAAACAGAGCCTCGGCGGACACACTCATCAGATGGAATTCGCTTTATGGCCTCAACGTTTGCAAGGACACGGTCTCCATGTCGCTGCTGGGGGAAATTACTGCCACTGAAAAGGACAATGAATTGAAGGAGCTTTAGCTCTGCTCTCTGCATTCCTGGAAAACTGCTCTTGTATGGAGAGGGATGCGGGCCTGTGGAATTAGGAGAGGGACCAGGGGTGGGTTCGCAGGCAGGCCTGGATTACCCCGCTGGAATGAGAGGCCAATCCCTGACTCCGACGTGTATCTACATTCCGCAATCCCAGACGCTCCAGCGCAGAGAGAAGAAAAACCTCCTCCCCCCCCCCGACAAACAAGACCCAGAACAGATCCCTGTTTAGCCCATCTAATTGTTTTCTTCGTCTGCGCAATTGGCTGACTAGAAATGTATCGCCCGCAGACCTCTGTGTAATCTTGAGGTCCCTGGGTTTCCTCGGGAAGCAATAAAGCCATGTCTGTCGATAAGGCAGAGCGTGCCCATTATTTTCTGTATTTACATAGCATTGTCTGCGAGGGAGATGAGGTGCATTGTGCATTGTCTTTCCCTCTGACTTATGCCCTTCAATCAGCCTGCTGCAAATTTTAAACGACTCCCGCTGGGCCTGGCCCCCCTGATCCCAGGCTTCTGATCTGGGGAGGGGCTGCCCAGGGCCGCGCAGCCCTGTCGCTCGCAGAAGCTGTCCGCTATGTGCAGTTGTCAGCCTGATGACTGCCCCGGTGCGTCCCCGAAGCAATCAGTACCTATTGTCACTGTGTGTCTACTTCTGTACGTTTGATTCCAGAACTCATCACCTCCACTTGGTCCGTCGGGTGAAGGGGGAGGCAACAAGATAGGATGTCAATCACTTGGATGGGATGGATGCTGTTGCTGATATTGTGGTGGCTGCTACTGCTGTGATGCGGCTCGAAACTAGTTCTGCTGATCCGTTTCTTTTACTTGACACGTTTTTCTGCATTGGGCTCGAGGTTGATGCTCAGCTCAGCACCTCCGGGGGCGACTCCTCGTGCGTCTCGTGCAGGGGCGTTTTGCACGTTCAGTGCAAACAGAGGTTCAGTCAGCCACCTCAGGAAACACAGGTCCGATCCAAGCAACTCACTTGTGTCAAACACAAGAACGAGGCGTTGAGACACACCCTGTATTCCCTCGGAAACCGTGAGGTTATTTTGCCCCTGCAGCAATGCCAAAGCACGAAAAAGCGCGGAGAGCCCCGATGCAGCAGGAGATTGCGAGGTGCGGCAAGGAGATCAAACAGCGGGGGCTGCGCGGCGGACCGGGGCGGGGGACCGGGCGGGGCCTCCCTCCCTCCGCCGCCGCCGCCTCGCGCCGCGCCGCCCGCACCACGAGCCCCCGCCGCCGCTCCCTCCCTCCCTCCCCCGGCCCACCGAGCCGCACCACGTCCTTGTGCGCCGCTCAGATCAATATCCCACCTTGAGCAACGCTCCCTTTTCAATATCAATTGTCAAAGCTGTGTAAAATATCAAGGACGAATCTGCGCTCGGATTGTATCCAGAGCTGCGCGTGTCGCGTGGGCGAGGGGCTCGAGTGATCACCTCTCTGCGCTGTGTTTATTCTCACGCTTCAAACCGCTCTCCTCTTGCTGAAAATTTGGAGCAAACCCAATCTTCAAAAGGCCAACGACAGAGTGACAAAGTGTTCTTCTCCAGTCTGTTGCGTGCGCCTGAAGAACAGGACACCGCTGGCTGGCCCGCATATTTCCGAGTCCGGAAAATTTGGGATTTCTGGCATCCACTGACCGAATTTTCGAATCCATTCAATTGATGTTCGACATTGTGGCTTCTGAAAAGGCCTTTTTAATGGTCAAAACTGGAAGTGGAGAGAAAGCTGACAGACGTATGAAGGAAGGAGACTCCAATTAAAGCTGCGACTTGTGCAGAAGTTTCTCCGAGTCAATCGGGCCACAAGAGCGGAGCGTCTCTTTGCAACTGGGTCAATGATTTATTTGTATTCACAATTCCGAGCGATAAGAGACGCGGCAAAGTCACATTTCTGGGAGAGACCGAGTCCTGCAATGCAAAAGTAAATTTGCCATTGAATACCAAATTGTGTTCGTTCACATATGAAAATTGAGTTTTGAGGAATGCTTTATTGGAGCTGCCAGGACAGTTCAGGGACCGAGGGCTGATTTGATGACTTTCAGGAACAACCTCATCCGACCCAACATAACACTTCACTTAGATTTGCCTTTTATTACGTTAAATGAATAGCAACGGCAGGTTCGCTGTGTGCGTCGGCCCCAAAGTCATTACGGTTTGAAAGTTGAAGGCAATTACAGACCTTCATTGCGCTCCTTTCACCCTCGCAACTTGGATTTCTTTCTCAAGAAACTCGGGATGGTCTCCTCCTGAAGAAACCTCCTGTACTTGTTGGCTGCAACAATTTCCGATCTGAATGAAACTCAATACAACCGCAATCGAAGCAGCGACACCCCGATGTTTACTTTTTATCAACATTTTCAATGGCTCTGTTTGAGGAAAAGGCGCAAAGAGAAGAAGTGGGGAACGCTTCTGTTTGACGGGGGTCGCTTTCACCATCTTGACAAGTCCAACTTGTGCAGTTCTTTTTCCTCGCCTCTTTTCTCTTTGTTGAGGAGCTTTCAAACGCAAGCCCCATGGGGCACACTTACCGCGAAATATCCTGTCCGTTTGCATTATTCCACAAAAAATTTCTAACCTCTCAGTCTGGTATGAAATAAGACCAGGGCTTGTTTTGCGGCATGTTAAGTAGTTTGCGGTGAGTAGTTGGCATTCAGCTTGTATTTACTGTTCTCTTTAACCTCATCGAAATAGCGGGTCATGATTTGACTATGTTTATTAAACCCATGAATTCATAAACAGACATTCAGACCTGGAGACCGGTATGTCTGTGGTGGGTGTCAGCCAATTCCCCCTTTTTGTGGTATTACATTTCACTTCACGTGAGCCATTTTCAATCACGACCCAGTGGACACACACTTCTGATAAAATTCTGTGGCCAAAAAAAAATTGTCATAAATTCAGGAATTTTTGTATTTATCAAGCCCATTGGCCATAAAGGATGCGGATAGATATTTGTGGGCGATTCGAATCGTGGAATGCGAGAGATGTGAGAAGAGTAAATGGCACAATGGTGATGACACGCAATGCTGGGAGCAGCACACAAATGCACTTGGTATTAGATTACCGCCGGACCTGTAAGAGGGGTTACGCTACCGTCTCTGACATTGGACCTGGGAGTGGATGTCGGAGCGAAGACCTTGGTGTGCACGCGGGGACTCTCACCCCGGTTCGCAGGCTTCTGGACCAAAGGCTCTGGACGCTCTGGCCATCAGGGCCACCTGCGCAGAAGTTGCAGGAGATCCAGGGTGCTGCACCCAGACCTCTGTGAGTTTTCACACTGACATGGCAGCTTTGGGCCCTGAAACATTAAACCCTTGCCCAATAACTTTTGCACATGCCAGCGTGGAATGCAGAACTTAATTTTTTTTTGAGGAAATTTAGTGCTGACCAGGGAGGAAATGTGCTGGAAATGTGCCTGATGCAGACGAGACTGACATCCCCCACTTGAGAGGACAAGGGGCACCTGGGGCACCCAGGCACAGCTTCCCTCTTCCTCCTCCTTGTCCTCGGCTAAACTTCCACGCAATCACGCATTTTTACATGACAAACTCTGATGTGATTTTTGGTTGATCAATCATGTTTAGTTGTGACAGCGGCTGCTGCTGTTGTGATGATATCCCTTCACACAGAGAGCAACACGATCCTGGATCCACCGAACAACGCCCTACTCACGATGCGTCTTGCGCAGTGGCCCCGTGTCGACTCTCGCATCTGCGCGAATGACTCTCGTCTAATTCAATACAACGCCGTTTAATTTGATCACAGCCTCATCAGCCATTCTCTGTGAAACCAGCGTGGCTCTGCACAACAGGGCTCGCGTCTCGTTTTCTTCCCGTCCTCTGAGAAACAATTCCAGGAGTCGGTGCACTTTTATTGAAAGCAACACGATCTATAGAAACGACGCGCACATCAATATGTGAGGGCAATACAACGAGTAACAAAAGGCTAGATGAGCACCTAATCGGATTCTGCCAGCGAGGTTTTTTTTTTGGGGGGGGGGGCGCAGAATGAATCATCAGTGTTTGAAGTGTGACACTGAAGTTACAGAGCAGTGAAAATTTAGTGGCCCTCAGATGTGAGTTGTCATTAGAGTAATGGGAGCTCGCAGCCAGTCAAGTCGCAGGGATCGCCATTGAGCACTGGACCCGCCTCAACTCACCACCATCCACGGTGAAAAGTCAATTGAATATTAGGCAATTTTACAGCGTCTAAGTTCGTGATATATATGAACCTCAATTTACTCCAGAAATATGAAAAACGACTGCCAATTTAGCTGTATGTAATTTCATACCCTTTGTGCTCCGAGTTTCCCAATTAAATAAATCTAAAGCCAAATTATGGTCGTGATAAACAACCCAGGGTAGCATTTCAGAGAGCAATTTTTCCTCCTGTGGAAAATGGCAAAAAGAAATTTCAATTTGCCTTGAACAGCGTTCTATCCTTTGTGAACAACCGAAATTGTTGAATTTTCAAGACATCATTCTCTGGCCAAGGACAAAAGTACAAGTTTGGAGAAAGTGAAATGAGAAATGTAAACTTGCATTGGACTCTCAGCTCACAGAGCGTGGTCCGCGGGCCCCGTCCCTCCCGCACTGCGCGTACTTTCTGGAAAATCAGTCAGATGGCGGGAAGAACGGACGGGCGCGGCCTGCGTTTTCCGCATAGCGTCGCCAGTTCCCGAACCCGCAATTTTCGGCACGGAGCGGCCATGGACGCACCAGTGTTGTGGCCAAAACAACAATTTTCTCTTTGTGTTGTGGGTGTTATGTCCATTTCCTTGACAGGTGTTTGTGTTTGTCAGCAGGAAAACCCCAAATGTTGGAAAATTTCTGGAAGAAGCTGGTTTCAGAGGAAATTTGATTTGCAAATGTGTTTGGCTGTTGGGATCGCAGCAAGCAGATTCCAAGTCTGCTTGGTTGGACGCTGGCAGAACTGCGAGAATATCAGACAACAGGGGACAGAATGCGGTTGTCCCAGCAGTTCAAATTCAATTTTGAATTTGAGCCAGTGGACAAAGAACGATTTCAAATTCTCAAACTTGTGAAGGGCATTTGTTGCAAGCGAGGTACAATCACCACACTGCACTGTTGCTGATACAATCTACGAAGACAAATGTGTCAGATTTTTATTCTTCTGTTGTAATTTACTGTTAGATTTAATGTGGAAAAACTTATCTGGAGCATTTATCTGGACAGGAAAGGGCTCAGACCTGGACTAAAGAACGGGGCTGATTTATGCAGGGGACCGTCAGAGAATGGACAAAGCGGTCCAAAGGGGATCTGCACTCTTCACCCAGTCTCCTTGGGCCAGATGTCTCAGTGACCGTATTTGCATTAACGATATATACCATTCAATTGCAGCCGTGTAATTTATTAGCATTTGCCACATTACAGTAGATAAATATCAATAGGGGATAAGGGGATCCTTTTCTTATTCACCGCTCCCCCTTCAGATAAAACCAGCGCACACGGAACAAAATGATCTTCACGGGGTCAATGAAAGTGTCAGCTTTTGATGAATGCATTGTCAGAGTTTCTTTCTTGGGACGGGCCCCGCAGATGCACACAGGTCCGGGGACGCCCATAAATCTCGCGCGGGCGTCCGTGCAGCCGGGTGCCCGGTCACGAGGGCACCGGGGGCGCGCAGACACCCAATCACGCGCCCGCTGACCAACGTGACGTCACTGACCCGCCCGCCTCGCCATTGGTCAAAGGGACAACGATACAGCCGGAAAAGTAACCAATAGTAAGTCATGACCAGTGCTCTGGAGGCCTGTACTCCACAGCGGAATCCATAACTCCCCACAAGTGCTGAGGCCATTCTCGAAAACTTTCCTGCGCAACTTTGTTCTGAAGGAATCAATGTGGGCCGAGCCTGAGTGAAAGCGAATCCTTACAACAACCCGCACCACCCGTTAAGAAGCCAGAAATTTCCATTTTTGGCCAACAAAACCTCGGAGTGGAAGAGTTTCTCCTGAGGGGGGGGGGCTTTGCTCGCTTCTCCTTTGTTGCCTCGAGTCCTGCTCACATCCTTCAGTTCCTGAGGTCCTCATTCAGATCGGATCAAAGTTGGGCGAGTCTGAAGGAAGAGAGACTGGCAAGTCTTCCTGCAGCAGCAGCGCGGGGCCTTCTCTTCGTCACGAAACCAATTCATTAGCAGCGGAAGCGGGCGGACCCTCGACTACTGTAGCGATGTGGCTGCTCAAAGCCTTTGTCTCGGGATCACAATTAAACCCGAAGCGGGTTCCTCCTGCAGTGGCATCTGCGCTTTTCCACCTTCTCAAACTTGCAACAGTCTGAGGCTGGTCTCACTCAATGCTTTTGATGAGGCATTCAAGTTGACCCACCACAACCCCAAGACTTCAGATTTCAAATCAAAGCTACTCGCTCATTTGGACATCACACAATGTCTTGTTTCTTGACTGTGTGACGGAGTTTTGTGATAATTACACAACACTTTGGGCCACGCTGGCAAACAGCGGTTTCTCAGCGCCATTGTCCGCACAGCGTCTGTCACGAACAGCGGGTGAACGTTGCGTCGATTCCGCTTCTCGCCTCTCGCAGGAAATTGCGGTGACGAAAACGTACATTGCGCACATGGCCGCTCCCTGCACCGCCACTCTCCGTGATTAGCTGTGCGGAGCCGTGGTCCCCACAACTCTCCGAGTCACACCGAGCCGTAAATACTCGGCCCACCTCCTCATTCCCAAGCAAAGTTTAATGGCTTTTTCTCTGATGTGATTTCGCCCATTGATCCGGACTCCACCAAAGCCCCGTGACGCTAATGCAACGCGATTCATAATACGACTTCATTTTCTTTTCACCCTCTCCAAACCTGATTTCAATGGCAAAAGTAGCAGCGACGTTTCGATGTCTGTTCTGATTGAGGCAATTCATTGCATCGATAGATTTTGCTTCTCAAGAACACAACCTCTTTGATGAGGCTTTCAGTGAGGCTGGTGCTCTCTTCCTCTCGTTGCGTGCAAAGCTTGGGATTTTCGTCACTGAGTTGCAAGTGTGAATTTGTACACCCTGCTGAGTGAGACTTTGGGTGTGGAGTCGAGCACCGTTCTTCAGTGTGCGAGCAGGTTCCTTCAGCTGAGCCACGACATTGTGGTTCTGAAGAAGTTGAGAGTGAAGCAAAAAAAAGTCCTGACAAGAATTTCACTTTTACATTCCACTGAACGTGCTCTCCATCACTTTACAGTGGGAAAAATACTTCAGACAAATTGACGGGAGAAGTTCTTGACAAATTGAATTTCACCCTGAAATTTTCACTTTTTTCCCTGTCGCCATATCTGTGGAGCGTGGTTGTTTTGCCCCGAGGTCCCGCCCGCTAAAGGGCGGTGAAGCTCGCATCGGCGGCGGTGGTGGTGGAGGCTAATTTAATGCGCTGTAACAAACTTTTCACAGCAGAAACAAAAGTCTGACAGACTGTAAAATATGGGCGTCCAAACTTCATTGTGTCTGATTTTGCAGAACAAACTCATCACGACCTTCGTCTCAATGTCGTTTAATTTGACCACTCGAGGTGTGTGAATCATAAATTTTTTCTGAAAAACAGGCGAGCCTCGCTGTTTGAATCGCGTTTGATTAGAGAGTGGCAGGTCATGCATCGTTTCATGCCACCAAAACCCTAAACACCCCCTTCTCCGCAACCCTTGTGTGTTACGCCATCTTGCTTTCCACAAAATTACCCTCCCCAGTCCAACTTCGACCCTCACCTCCACCCGCATTTCTAGTCTTCCCCTAATCAACATTCTAACCCCACCACCCTTCTGCATTACCCGTTTTGAATATTCCTTTCTCCTCCTTTGTGCACCAGGGTGTAATTCTGCACAGACAGGAAGAGGAGGAATTGTAAACGCGTTATATCAGAGGTGCTGAACTTTTTTGCCTGCCTCTTGTGATCCCTTCACCTGTTGAGTATTGAGGTTCCTCTCGCTCGCGGCCGCCGCTGCGGAACCCGAACGGCCCCCGCACAATCACAGGGCCGCTGCAGCCGCAGGGGGTTTGTATGAAATCATAAAGAATCGCTGATTTCCAGGTATTCAACCGCATTCAGCTTCCATTGCCCAGTCTTTCGCAATGGCCGATTGTCAGAGTCCACTGACTTGTGAGATTCACATTTCTATGCCACTTTTTTCAAAGAAAACAACAAAGTAAAACTGAGTGAGGAAACTTGCGGAGACATGAGTAGAACAACAAACAAAAGTGCATTTCCACATTTGCAGTGCTCTGAGGTCCCATTCGGAGGAAACTCAAAGCCTGCAGTGAAAAGGAATGTTGGGGGTATTATTAGAAAGGAAGAAATGAACATAGCCTCCAGGAGTGAAATCTCTGCTGCGAGAGGCATCAACCAGAAAGATATGCTCTTTTGTGTGAGGTTTTAATATAAAACTTCTCACAATGGTGTGAGGCAGGGTGAGATACGCAGAATCGCTCGAATGTTATTCAATAAAAGCGCGCTGGTTCTTTGTGGAAGTGGAGCACATGAATGGGAATACGCACCAAGTTGGTGTGGAGAAACTGAACTGACGGAAGTTGGGTTCAATGTGGAATTCACACAAAGCCCACTTCTTGTCACCTGCTTGATAAATTCACAGATCAGAAAATTGCAAAAATTACACCAAGAGTTCAATATTTTAATGAAATCGCTTCAAGTGAGTGGAGACCACCCAGTGTAATTGGGTGACTGGGGCAGATGGTTTTTGCGCCAACTTTGGATTCAGTTTCGTCTGCACTTGCTCGCTTCATGAAAAAATTTCTCAGTTTCAATGAAGAAATGGGCAGCAGCTTCTCCTGCCCATTAAAACTTTTGATGGCCTGGTTTGACATTGCACAACATCTTCAATTTAAAGTTCATCTCGAGACTGAAAACCCCACTCGATTAACTTCCATTTGTTTGACATTCTGTTTTTGCGGAGAGTCGAGTGATAAATTAGATGCTTTTTGCAGCCCAAGTTATAACTCACGACAGATAGATCAAAAATTATCTGGCCAGGGTAGACAACCCTATCCATAAATGTCACTTTTAATGTCACTGAGGATTGCATTGCATAAAGCAACTGGAAAATTATTATCACGAGCAGCGAGAAATGCGAGTAACGCACAGACTGGTGAGAGGAAAAGCAGCTCATGTGTAGACCTACAGCAGACCACAGGAGTGAATCGTGCGAAATGTTGTCGTCAGGAAATGTACCTGCAATGCACGAAAAAACCACTTCCACCCATCGTGAACTGCTCCTCATCTTGTTTAAATTCAAGACCAGGTCGTGAAAGAAATTGAGTCACCACGGCATTTGTCTGCATTTTTTGAAAAATTTGGTTGATTCTTTGCTATGTTTGTGGAAATGAAACAGCAAAACTTGTTGTGGTTGTTGTGTAAGTGAAAGCTGTTCTTGCTTCTCAGTTTCGTTACAAACGAACACGTCATCAGAGAACAAGAAGACTTGTTTGCCGCCCCGGAAGACTGTTTTTTTTCTCGACACTGGAACAAAAACCGCAGAGAAACCACATATTTTTCGAGTCATTAAAAGTTCAGAAATCTTCAGGATCACCCAGTGAGATTTTAACAGAGATTAAAATCGTTACAAAAGTTCTCTTGTTGTGGTAAATATTTTGACCTCGCATGTAGTAACTTGTTGACACGACACGCAGTGTGCGCTGCCTGTAATCACCCTCATTAACATTCTGCTGACTTCCTCTCCTCGTGCACGACACGACAATAAACACGCAATATTTTCAGATTTTTGTCAGGGCAAATACGTGAAGTTTGATGTGGAAGCCCAAAACAACTTTGAGTACAAAACGCGCTGTTCTGTTTCTGTCTGCTTCTTGTGACGTCTGTGACGAAGGTTGCTGGAAGAGGCAGAAAGGTCAATGTTTTGCGGTTGATTGTCCTGTGTTCGCTCTCAGGCCGTCCACAATAGTGCGAAGGAATGATGTTCAAATCTCAACGTCCACTTGACAAAGCGCCAAATCAAACTTTATCATCGTGTTCTTGGATTTCAATCAGCAGAGCGGAGACTCATGGAGAAAGTTTCCAGCCAAATTATCCAGACTTCCTCTGTGCGATAAAATTCGTGGATCTTATGGCTCAGCTTCCTTTGGAAATTCCAGTCTCTGACGAAAAAGGTCAGACAAGCAGCTTGGAACAGAGCGTGCGTGTCTCTTCGACAGAACACGATGCAGACTGTCCAGGTGTCTCTCAGGGGATACGTGCACAGACGTATGTTCTGTTTACACATTTTGATCTGCCGTTGCTCCCCCAGGGCAAGGCGAGCGCAAAATACAGCTGCGTTGTTCAGCCGTAACCTGCCACCGCCACACAGACCAGCTGACACCAACTCGACGAAAAGAGAAAAGGACAGAAAAAAGTGTGAAATTTGGGCTCAGTCAGAGTCAAGAACTTTGTGCTGGCCTTATGGGGACCTCCATGACAAATTCATTTTTCTTCCACAAATGATGATTTTCTTCCACATTTCTGAAGCGACAGACTTCAAGTGGAGCAATTTCCGGAGGCTCAATGCTCTTTTTGTTATGCATGGCAGGGAAGACAAGTGAAGCAGATGAGATTGAAGGCGATTGAGGAAATAGTCAATTTGTGTGAGTAATTGAACCGGCAGGGACTGGAGCAGGCACGGATGCGTGGTCTCTCTCGTTCCGGGTTCAAAATGTCTTGAGTCCTCGCGCTGTGGTGAAGGACGGGGTTGAGTCCAGATGTTTTTCATCTGCACAGCTTCAGGGGAAAGACTTCGGATTTGAAAGGAGAAATCCTCGTTGGACTCGAACACTACATCCTTTTGCTGGTATTTTCGCGGGAGGTATTTTTTTCTTGAAGCTGAAATTGTCAAGCGAGTCTCTCCTCACGTCACGCTCTCCCCCCCACCCCGGCGTTTTTTGTTCAGCTGTGCACGCTGACAGAACACTTGTCAACCCGTGTGTGTCGCGTATGGTGTTAATAGCATGACAAACTGTTGAAAAGGATCGAAGTTTTGGGAAAAACTGAGTCAAAAACATCACATTGCGCGTGGAATCATTCTGTCCCGTGACAATGAGGGCAACAGCCTTTTCAATCATAAATTGTTACATTTTGCGTGAAAGATACGTTGAACGGCATCAATAGAAATAGAAGTTTTACACGTTTGTCAATTACACACGTCGGTACAAAACGCTTTGCGGTATCGATTGGTTGGAGGGATGAACCCTGAAAGCGCGTCTTTCAAGTCGGGTTCAAGCTGCTTACGCATGCATGGCCGCACACGCAGCTGCTCCGAGCCGTGTGATTGGCTGACCGCCCGACCTCGGTCTCAGATCAACTTCAGCTGACACTTTCCGACCCCAACACACATCTTTGTTCTTGCCCTTCTTCTACCAATTGCACATTTCTTTGTTTCTTTGGAAATTTTTTAACTTGGAGATTCTATAAAACAGAGACGAGAATAATGGTACGTTGATCTAACGAAAAATGCCAAAATCCGTGCCCCAGCTGCGAAAGCCCTGCATCCACAATTTATTCCCGCTTTGAATAAATCCCACTGGAACCCTGTTTCTGCAAGAAAACTTTTTCCATTCCACTTCGACAACAAGCAGTTCAAACAGTTCACGAGAGCAGTGAGCTGAGCAGAGAGATGGAACTGAAAAGAGACTCCCAGATTGAAACAAAAAGCAGCGGAGTTTTCCCTTGGTCGCTCGGGAGCGGCGGCGGTGGCGGCGGCGTCGGTCCCGTGGCCCCTGCGGTTTGATGGAGGCGGGGGGAGATGGGCTGCGACACGGTGAAATTGACTTTCACCAGTACGTGAGATGGGCCCAGATAGCATTTGATGGGTGGCCGTGTTCGGTGATTATACGCCGCTCACATCGGCCGAATCAAAGTTGACTCGCTCGTGGAGATTGGGGGTCTCCGAATTAGCCAGATAGCTTGATAAAAGTGCCACTTCTTGTCAAGATATATGTGCTCCTTGATGTAGATTAGGAGGCTTTTAAAAAACTCTGTGTGTACTGCCCGTGATAGGGAGTGTACCCCCTATTTCCAGTATCACATCAATAGTGCACCGCAATATAGCAAAGTGACTTTCACAATCAGATTGCCCGTGATTGAATGTCAAAGTTTGTTGGGCCCCTTTTTTCTTCGCTTCAAATCAGAAAATTGTGCGCCGAAGCCAGTTCAATACAGTTTCGTTCGGGGTTATTTTGCCTTTCTTTCAAGGTTTTGTTGTTTTGAATGGTCTTCAAACTGTCGTTGCAATTCTTGCCTCAAACTTTTCTTGTCACTGCGTTTTGGTAGCACCACGACCCACGTTTTCCCATCTTTGTTGTTATTTTTATTTGCAGTGAAATTTAATTTTCTGACTTCTGTGCTTTCAGACCTCGCCGATGCCATTGGAACATGATGATCCAACGACAGTCGTGTCACGATGTACGTCACCGGGATGAGGCGTGTGGGCTGAAGAGGACGCGGGGAGCTGGAGGTGTGAGAGGAAGGAACACCACACCGCACCCCTAGCAGAAAGGGAGCTCCCGGCCGACGATGACCCGGTGAACACCAGGCCGTCAGGCACACACAGTGTCCAGGGGAATCAGCAGGACTGGCCTGCATAACGCTCTCATCAGAACTGCAGGCATGAAGGCAAGGTGGTGAGACAGCACCCCGAGAGAAGGGACCCGTCCAGGGGCCTCAAGGTGACGTTCCGTCCCAGGTGCCCCGCTGAGGGACCCTCGCAACGGGGCCACGGGAAGACAGAGACTCTGATCAAACCTGTCACTGTCTGTCCAACACTAATGCAGCGCCGATTTGTTTGCCTTCATTCGCTTCCTTTTTCACATCTCGCAAGGTTTTGCACCCGTCATGGAATAAATTTGACAATCCTGCATCAGGTAAATTCAATCTGAGATCGTCTCCGTCTCCAGGACTAATTTGTGCTCCGCAGAAATATGAGTCACTTTGCTCCGGTAATTTCGAGTTAACAACGAATATGTAACCTGGAATCTCCCTGGATCTATCTGTGATTACGTCCAATGAATATCGCTGCAGCAAAATGCATCGACTTCGTTGCACGCACTCCATGCGACAAAAGGCAACCACCAAAACAAAAGCATTTTCGGGCAAGTGAAATTAGGCCACACCTTTTTTCCTGTTTCTTTGGGTACTTTATTTCCGAGATGTTTTTCGTCTGATTTTTGAACGGGATTTGCAAGTTTCACAAAAATAAATTGACAACCAAACGTTTGGCTGCTTTGTCCTTTTTCATGTGACATACAGATTCAGAAATTACTGGTCAAAACAAGGGTTTTTGCAACCCACGACACCCTGCGAAGCTGCAGGAAAGCATTTACGAAAACAGGACTTTGACCTTCACTTCTCCAATGTCCACTCAGCATGGAGACGATGCGTGTAGCGTCCAGTTCAAAGTTGCGATGTAAAATTTCACGATTCTCAGAAGCGCATGATGAAGGTGAGCACAGCGCCCCCCCCCCTGCGGTGATCGAAGGCGGTGGTGGCGCGTCCGGCTCGGTCTGACTCGGCGGGCGGGGTGCGGCGGGCGCCCCTCGCTCCCTCCGTCCCTCCCGATGTAGGTCGAGCGGAAGGATCTGGGAGCGCGCGCTCCAACGCACCGCTGATGGATTGGACGCGTCCGCCGAGACGTGGCGGCCGCGGCCGCGGCTCCGAGCCGGGCACCCGGGCAACCGCGGGGCAATGAGACGGGGCCCGCGCATACACCGAGCACGGCCAGGGTCAAACCCGATTGAAAATCCCTTCCACGCCATCAAGCACCATGATCTCCTGTGGTGTCCGCTGTACTTACTCCCTCCTCCGTGAGCGAGTCCTTTTGTGGCTGACGTCTCCGCAATGGCAGGTCCAGATCCAGTCCATTCCAAGTTGTGGAGACCTGACTTGGTTTGTCTGAAATCAGGTCCTTTCAAGTGCGTTTTCATCAGATTTTGTTGTGCGAGTTTCATTTTCCTGTTTACCAGCAGTCTCACAAAAAGACTCAAAATTTTCAACTGCTTGACATGACTTGCAAAACCGCATCTCCTTCTTCCTATGCTCATTCAGTTTTCAGCACAAATTCAAAATTCACAATCCAGTCAGACAGACCATCGTTCTTTTCCAAGGCGTCAGTAAATTTCAAAACTGATTGAACATCAGACATTTATGACACGAGAACATTTTTTTGCGAAGAATTCAAATGTTTTCCCCATTTGTAGTGCGAAGTGAGGAGTAAATGTCCCGTGGGAAGTATCGCAGACTCCGCACAGAGCAGACGTACAGAGGTGTGAATAAATTATTACCCTCCCACAAAGTTCAGCACTAAAACTAAATAAAAACAACGCGTATGCTTTGTAGTTCTCTTCCCGGTATTGTCCTGTGCATAGTGACTGAATTTTCTGGTGAGATGGATTTATACTTTTGAGTATTGTGTTGAAATTAAGAGGTACCTGACTGAGGAGTATTGCGCGTTTTTCAGCCTGACCAAATTCGACAATAGTGAGTGGGAAAGAACAGTTGTTTTGCCACATACCACCCAAGTTCGTAGAGTCGGGACCAACCACAGACACAGCGTGACCGTCGGATGAAATTGAAATTTATCCAAATAGAAAAATTCACGGCTTGTTAGACCTCAACGGCTTTCTTCGGGAGGTTTCTGACCGCATCTCCGGAGGGTGCTGACACTTGTGAAAATAAATTTTTCATCTTTGCCAAAGATAGAAGGCAAAAAATAAATTCGCATTGTCAAGTTTGTCACGTTTTCATAAAGCTAAAGGTTTCTGAGATGGTAAATTCTCCACCAGACAAAGCTTGACATCAGCGTGGTGTCCCAGCCAATTTGAGTTGAAGTTCTTTTTCTTGAAGGTCATTGCTTGAAAAAGACGCTTTGGCACAAACGGTTCATTTTCCACGCCCGCTGCGTTTCATTCTGTTGCGAAACGAGATGTATCGAATTCAGGTTACAATCAAGCGCCTGCAACTTGGGCGATCAAATTCTATCAAGTCCACAAAATTCATTGGAAAGGATGTAACAAATCTATTCGCTTTGTGAAAATGCAAATCAATCATTCTGACACGGAATCGAAAGGGTGGAATATATTTAGCCGACTGTCAATCATACTCATTCTTCGGATGAAAGGAAAATACACTCGGAGGAAAAATGACTCTTCTCACGTGTACTTCCACTGTTCCACCGTGTTCCTCCTCCTCCACAGTTCTCGCCCCGAGAGAAGTTCTCTTCATTGTGCGCGACGCCGAGTGTAGCTTCGGGGGCGGACGAACCGCGCAGCTGTGGATAGGTTTGAAATTCCACCAGACAAAAAGTTTGGCTTCAGCTGTTACACAATTCCACTTCGGGATACAAAGGAGAAGGGGGGTCGAGTCGAGTCATCCGCTGTGAACTTCCATACACAAATTTATGTTCGTTGAGTGTGTGCGTGTGGGTCACAACAACAAAATGACTACGAGACTCGAGTTGAACGTAGTGTTGCAGAGTCAGATTGAACGGTTCACGTTTCATTTACAAAGACTGTGACTTTAGATTAATCCTGAGAGTGAATGGCAATCGCTGGGTATATGCGTCGTGTACGGGGCTGATGGATATTGGTGATGCATATTGCGAGCATTACTCACACAGAAGAAGGTTTAAATCATGGCGGTTTTGTGGCAGGCGAGAGCGGGGAGGGATCTCAAGGGGAATCGGTCCAGGGGTGGGTGGGGGTCGGGGGGCCACTCCCCCCGGACCGCGGCCCAACTGCGAGAGGCTACCGGGGCCTCGTCTTGCACCTCGCTCCCTGGCTCCCCGGCATCTCCGAGTGCTCCCACAGGCTTCAGACCCCACAGCAGGGGCCAAGCAAGGCAACGTCTCTCTTGGCTGCACTGTCTTCTATCAATTGCGTCGAGATCACTTGTAGGCCCCATAACGCTTGGCGCAAGTTTGATCCAGGTAATCAAATGTATCCTGAGGGACCAGATTCATTTTGAAGCGACTGTAGACAAAGGAATTGAAAATATATTGAGCAAAAGGACGCCGTTGAGACTATGTGGTGGGGTTTTGTGAACAAAACACCATTTTGTCAAGAGCTTCGCCTTACTTTACGACATAATCGTTTTCACCAACCAACCTCTCGTATCAAACATTTCGTGCGGATGATTTTGAGTGTTATGCAGTATTTTGTCAGGAACACGATGTTTTGACTCCGTTTCCATCCCAGCCATCCCACACCAACAGCCGCACAAAAAGTGAACGCTGGACATCACCCCGTAATTTGTTCAGGGCTTTCATTTCCGAAGACAATGCTCAATGTGTAACACTGAGATAATTAAACCCGGCTTTTTGCAGTCAACACCACGACAAGTTAAATATCAAAGGTAGCCACCTGGGGGTATCGCTTTCCGGCTTTGTGCGCCTGGCTTGAAAACGTTACCACTGCGCACAAAGAGCATCGCGTGTTCATTTGCAGCGCGATTTGTCACACAGGAAGGGTCGGGCGTCTGCGTTGTCGTCTGCCTCTGATCACAGTCATGGACGTGCAAAGAAGTTTTAGTCTCTGCAGGACCGAGATTTTCTGCAGCGAATCGCGGTATTTTGTGCTCTTCTCAGGGTTGAATTCCACCTTTGCGATTCTCAGCACGAGGAGGGTCATCACGTACTACCGAGTCATGGGAACCAATAGTAGACCCAGAATTTGGTCAAGAGTGAGACCCCAGGTGAGACCCCAGGAGGTCCAATCCTGGAGCCAAACTCGATTCAGGTTGAGCAGACCAGCCTGGATGAAAAAAACCCGAGCGGGCCTTTTTGTCAGTGTCGTGCAGGACAAGTTGCGACAACTTGATCACGACTTTTACCTTCTGCAGAACTTCAGCGGAGGTTCAGTTGCAGTGTTGAAAAGTATCTCCTGTCGTGGGCAGAATGGCCTTCAAACGTGTCAAGTTCCGACTGAATACAGACGCACCAGATCAACCTCATCTCCTCAACTTCCGCAACCTTCACAGCCGAAATTGAAACCGATTTTAACAGTGTTACAAAAGGTTTATGGTCGGGTGATATTGTCACGACCGTGCGGGGTGTCCATTTGCACGACTTCAATTAGGAGGATGAGAAGAAATGTTCACAAAAAGAAAATTAGCAGCAAAATAAATTTCTATCACAGCTTCATGACTCCAAGAAGATTTTTTCAGAAGCTCGAGTGTTTTCTTTGGTGCGTGTTTGGGTGTGCGGTATGCGTGTTTACGAGTCTTTTAAAGGCCAAAGATGACCTTCGACAACAGAGAGCGGTAGAGCATGGGACAGCGACGTGGACACCCAACTACGAGAGTTCAGAACCAAGATACGTGTAGCTTTCAAGGGCTCACACAAAGTTGACAATTTCTGATTGAGGCGAGATTCTTTGTTCCTTGGTCCCCCGAGTCCAGTGCACAAATCACAGACGAAGGTGTGGCACGGAGGTCGAGTGGAAACAGTCCGCAGCCGCAGTTCGTGGCAAGAAAACAGGGGACGAGAGCATCATCGCCCTCTTGTGCGCAGCTCAAGGACCCGGGGAACGTGCGCACCGCACTCAGGGTTCTCCACGCGCACCGCACGCAAATCGCGTTATGATTGGATTAATTGGATCAGAGTGAAAATGAGATTGTGGTTTCGGGGGCGTCTGCGGCGTCGCTTCCTGCTCATGACGGAGGAGGCAATGGAATTTGCGCAGAAACAAATGACTTCTTTGTCTTTCCTTTCTTACCCACAAAGAAAAATATATCCACAAGTCATTTCAGCTGACTCGTTTGTTGAATGGTGAAAATTTACCACTGGTGTGTGTGTGTGTGTGTGTGTGTGTGTGCGTGTGTGTGTGTGTGTGTGTGCGTGTGTGTGTGTGTGCGTGTGTGTGTGTGTGTGTGCGTGTGTGTGTGTGTGTGTGAAGAACACCCCATTTGTGGAGAGAGAAAATGTTCAGTTTGAAGTGTTTGCAATGTCCACCTGGGTACAAGGTGTGTGTGTGCGGTCATCTCACAGAAGCAAGTTGTGGTTTGCGGTGGATTGTGTGAGCTTGCGGACGAAACATTGCGTGTTGCGGTTTTCCACAAGCGGTGCGCGTGTCACCACAGACACCCAGGGTAATTTTCAACAGATTGCATCCAGTGTTTCGCAATAATTGAGGTGCGGTGAAAACAGCTTGAATGCGCATGGACAAAATTTGCGTTTCGCCCACAAACTGGAGAAACTGCGAAAGTCAGAAGATTGCGTCTCAAAAGGGCATTGTGTCTGGTATCGCTCCTTGGATAATCCACACAGCTTGATCATGCGTAGTTTGCATGTTGTCGGCAAAACCCATTCGCGCCAAAAGACAGGACTGGGAAACAAATTTTATGCCCCTTTTTTCCGAGAAACGCCCCCGAATCCCCAGCTGCAAACAACAGCGCATTCGCTCGAGCAGCCGAGACCCTCTGTGTTCAATTCAATTTTCTCCGCTTTTGGACATTTATGATAAAGGATGTTGAGGAATCACGAGAACAAATGCGGTTTAAAGGGGCCTCGGTCGCTCGGTGTGCAGCGCTCGCTCCGTGCCGCCGCCGCAGCCCTGGGTTCCGGATCTGCTGCACTTGATGATAAGAGGCACGCAGCCAGGTTATATCTGTCACATCCAGATTGCGCCCAGATCAGCCACATGGCTCCTCCATCAATTTAACCTACATCAAATTAATTAACTTTGCGAAAGAGCCCGTGTGCCATCAGTGTAAACAGGGAGCGCTTGGAAATGAGGATGGCAAACAAATGAAAGGCGGTAGATAAACGGACTGAGGTTTGTCAGGGATCAGAGTGGCAGGCCACTCCCTGCATCGGCAATGACAGGTTCTGCAGCGGTTGCCGTGTCACCCGTGTGTACCTGGGTCCCCCTGTGGGTCCTCGGGGAGCCGTGGAGCGGGGCCGGTAATGACATTGCGCGGGCTCCGGGTCCATCACGGGTGAGCCCGGGCGGGGGCAGGCGGGCCGCCCCGGCCAGGTACCGCGGGCTGATGGGGCCCAGGCGGCCGGGCCACCGCAATATGTCAGCGGCAGAGCAAACCGCTGACTCGGTTAAAGGCTGTAGCCGTGGCTTCCCACCGAGGAAAGGCTCGCCCCGGGGCCTTGGCATTCCCATCATCAGCCCAGGCAAGAAGACACAAAGTTTGCGGGGTGTCAATAAGAGTTGTGTCACTGTGGCTCGGCTGGCCCCCCTTCTGTTATTATGTCACGTCCACAAACATTGATTGTTGTGGATATTCCCGGACCTGCAGTGAGACAAGGTTAGCGCTCCCCTGATGGGTTTAAGCTACAGTCAAGACAAGTCGGCCGCACCCTGCGACTTCTATTAATTTAACCAGCGGCAGAAGGAAGGTGCCTTTCTTTTCCTTCTGCATACAGATGCACCGAATCTGATTCAGAAAGTCCTGACATTCACACGAATTGACAACTCAAGAGCGCAGAATCTCAACTTGGCTTTTGATAAATTTCACTTTTGTGAGATTGCAGAGTCAAGAGAAAACTGAATGTGACATCACATCTTCAGAACATTGCACAGTATCGAAAGGCATCTACACAATGACCGTGACCTCAACGTGCAAGGAAGTTCTGTGATGTGGAGATGGAAAATAATGTCCCCTGATGTCAATACAGGTTGCGTGTCTCTTGCCTTGTAATTACAAACCCATTCGACATGGTAGGGGAATCGAAGTAAAAACATTTAGCCTCGACGCAAAGGTGCACGCCACGGAGTTGCTGGTTCACGAAACTGTTTTGTGTCAGACAGATCTCCAACGACCCGTTTTCTCTGTGATAATTCTTGTGAAGATGCGTTTTGTCCTCATCGTAAAACTGCGAAAGGCAACTTGCATTCCTGTTCCTCTTTTTGACCTGGAGTTTGATTTGTACCGTTTGTTTTCCGCACAAAGCGTCCGCCGTGTTTCATCGCACCAGTTGAAGCGCAAAGATGCGCGCTGCGATACTCACAAAATCTCATTGTAAGTTTGCCAAGCATAATTTTGCGATTGATTTATGAAATTTATGGGAGTCACCAAAATGGAAAATGATAACGTCTTGATACAAGGGGAAAGCATTGCGATTGAAAATCTCCTTTTTTGGTTGTGAGTTTGCAGATCCACCCTTCACACTCCATTTACACAACTACCAAAACGTGTCACACAGAAAGGCCCTTTTCTGAAGCAGCCGAGCACAACGATGATACTTTCAAAGATTCCATCGACATACATTTGAAATTGGGTCAATTGACGCATCTGATTATTGAATTCGGTTGGGGGTTCGATCGCCCTGCGGAGTAGGACCGACCCCGTGACGTCAGCGCGGGAAAGAGAGGGAGGGAGGAGGGTGAGGATCGGCCCGCACCTCCGCCTCACCCTCTTAATGCAAATATGGATCGGGGCATCCAGGCAACGATTGTCTCTGCTGAATTTCCTTCCCTCCGGTGCGGATCCCTGCAGAAAAAAAGCTTCTTGCAAAGTGCGTGTGAAAAAAGTCGACCCAGGAATGGTGAAATTCCAACACTCGTGCCCTTGAAAGGTCAAACCGCATTTCATGCTTTGCGCGTGCAGAAATGAAATCCTCATCCAGGTCCAGGCTTGAAATCCAAATTTTGTTTTTGTGATGTGTGGAATCTCAAAGTGCGTGTTGACTGCACATTCTGGCTCCACGGTGGGTCGGCAGTGATCAGCCCCTGCGGTTCAGATCACTCAAAAACAAAGCGCATTCACGGGGAAGAAGCGGCGGCGTCGCACCGCTCGGGGCCACGCGAACCTGGACACACATACTCATTGCCTTCTGCAGCACACAACCCTAGATGGACTCATTTACATTGTTAAGACCCGAGAAGCTGTCTGCCTCATCACTGCAAAGTTACTGGTCATATCAAAGACAAAACTCAAGCAATGCAGGCACACTGGTTGATTGCGTGGCTTGATTGCACTGGGCACTGCTGTGTGTGGGAGTGGAGGCCGGAGTCCAGGGCGGCGCGCTCCTCGCCGCGGACCTCGCGGGGTCAGCCGCCGGGCTCGTTAGCGTCGACCCGGGCGCCGCGGCCGGCGCTGCCCACTCACCCGCCCGGAGCAGCGCAGTGTCCGCGCGACAAACGCCAGCTCGGACCGAGGTCCTTCAAAGAAAATGATTCAGAAGAAACGAAAACTCGCATTTGATCCAAAATACCCGTATTTTTGCACTCGAGGGACGCTTGCCGTATGTGTCTTGTTGTTCCTGTCCTTTGCCAGAAAGTAATGCGTGGCGTTTTCTCCCCACCGACTCCACTGAAAGAGACGAATCAAACTTCTTGCAGCCCTGGTTTTGAAAATCTATATCTGCACAATTGAACCTTCAGAATTTTTTCAGGCACTCAGGGTAGAATCAGTGGAAGACTGCCCTGGGTCTGTAACACAGAAGAAAAAAAGTGCTCTTCTCAACTGTGTCATAATTTGCTGTGAGTGTATGGCAAAATCGAAGGAGCCTTTTGACACCAAGGCGCCAAGTTGAGATCGATTCCAGGGAAGAAGAGTCTTGAAAAGTTAATAGATCATTGAAGGGAAGGGATCCTGGGGAAATTGGGCAACTCTGCAGAATAATCAGGACCGTTTTTCCACAAAGCGATGCCACGATGCAAACGCGGGCGAGGCAGGCACGGCGAGACTTGCAGAGTCAGGAGGGTTTGCCTCCGCAAAAAAAGTGCGGGGCATGACAGCTCCAGTGTTGGCAGGAGAAAAAAATTTCATTTCTGCCAAGGAAATAATGCAAAATGTGAGGAAATTGCCATATTTATGAACCGGGAACGCCCGGGTTTAACTGGCGGGGACCAAGTTGCTGGCAATGTGCACCCGGGGTTAACTTTTTTCCTGCGTTGCCCAAACGAAGTTAATAAGGCCTCGCTCAAAGTGGAGACTCCGTGCTGGAGTTTTTGCGCAGAAAGTCAATGCAAATTGGACCATAATTTCACCCACGTCGTCATTTTGTCACGTCAGTTTGACCGAGCGATTGACAAGTGCGCGCAGATTGGGGACAAATTCAGGGTGGGGATGAGGTGGATCTCACTGAAAGTACGAGCTCCTCTTCCCATCAATCTGCTCCAGTCTGCAACGTGCCCAGATTGCTGAACTACCACCATAAATGTGTTGACGTCAGTGTGTCGCAAATAAAACCGTTTGGGCAGAAATGAGAACACGTGATCTCCACGGCCAAACAGCGTTTTCACAAAGAGAAAGTTGAGGTCTATCTGGACGTCAACTGTTTCACTCTCTGCTGTGTGCTTTTGCATCCATGTCTGCAGGAGATAGATCTAAGTCGAGTCGTTGTCGCTGGAGTATCCCAGCGTCACCGCCACCGCCGCCACCGCCACCACCGCCGCCACCACCACCACCGCCACCACTGCCGCCGCCGCCACCACCACCACCGCCGCCACTGCCGCCGCCACCACCTCCGCCGCCGCCACCACCGCCTCAGCGCCGGCTCCGCTCATCAGCTCCACACCGACCCGACCCCGGCGCCGCTAATAACCGCGGGTCACTTCCAGTCACGCCACGCCGTCGCCTTCCCACTCCCTCCCTGCGCCGCTAGTTAGCACCGATCTCCAACCGTCATCATCTCTTGTGTTTCCGCAGACAATGAGGCAGCAGGAACTCGGAGGTCTTACCTGGGGCGTGGCGGGGCTGCCTTCAATGCAACCTGTCACACCAAGTTTCATGACAGGATTGCGGCAGCGCCCGCCTCACACAGGGCTAATCACAATGCGAGTGCAGAACCCCGGCTCTTGCAGGTTCCTGTGGGCGCCCGCGGTCACTCTTCCTGCCGCATTCTCCTCGCACCGCGTAACGTGCCGCCACTCCAGACCCTTTGGCTTCACCGCGGTGCGTTATGAGCTCAGGAAGACGGCGACGAACAAAAGTTGCAGCCTCGGTGATTTCTATTATTATGCTGCCCCTGGCTGTGTGCTTCCTCCATCTGAAGCAGACTCTGTCGTGTCAACACGCATTTGAACTTTCCCAACACGCCCAAATGATTTGGCTTTCCCTTGAAATAACTTCCGCGCATCGAACGGGTTTCAAACAGAATTTTTTTCTCTTTTTGCCAGCGCAGGGAAGCCAACTTTTTCATTCCTTGCTTTCCATATTGAACGACCCCCATACTGCGCAACCAGTTGTTCCAACAGTTTCCACCATGTTCCCTTGAAGTCACTTTGATGGAGGGAAAAAGTCACCTTTTCCCTTGGGAAGCGCGCGTTTGAAATCATTGTATATACATTTGAGTGCCTGTCGTTTCTGTGTCAGCAGGATGTCATAAAATGCTGCTTTTTCAATTTGATTCAATTTCATTGGGAAGATAGAAATTCGGGAGCGTGTCATGATGGATGTGATGCGGTAGTGACGGGGCCACCGCGACCCATACAGGGGACTTTCTCACCTCGACCTTCAGTCAGCGCACAGACACCGTCCAAATTCAGTTCTGTTCGGCCATGAAAATGGAGAACGGAGCGAGATTTGGGCTTCTTCGTCTGTATGGGATTTGGAGAATAACTCAACATGGGGTCAGCCGATACATCCTTCGTTCGCTGACAGCGTAAAACGTGCTGGGTCAGAACTTTTTTGAAGTCTGGAGGTGCCAAATAAATGTAGCCTTGTGCAACTGAACAGACCTTGATCGAGACAGCGAAATGTTTTCTCCTTCACCTCAAAGCAAGGATGGTGGGAAACAGTGTGTTGTTCCTGTGGAAGCTTTCTCAATCACATCAGTTTTTTCTTGCGTGTTACCTGACATGCTATCCCGGGCAAGAAAAGAAAGAAACAATCAATGGATCAATACGTCCCCGATATCTTTTGCTTCCGATTAGTGGGGAGCACAGAGGGAGGGCCGGGGCGAAGGCAGACGCGTAATGAGAGGTAATTAGGTTAGTTACATCAAAGAGACACGGCGGACGGACGGCAGTGAGGAGCGAGGAGCGGGCGCTGTCCTCAACCTGTCCTCCGCGGGCCGGGGCGCAAGGACGCTTATCCTCGGAGCCGGGGGCCATCGAGGTGAGCCTCCACCCACAGAGCGGCGCATGCAGCCGGGCGGCGGGTTGCGTGAGAGGTGCAGCCCGAGCGAGACCCAAGACGATCCTGCGGGGCAGAGCTGGCGTGTCCAGGGTACAGCAGGCAGCCGGACCCCTACATGTGGGTTAATGCAAGGGCCAGGGCCCCTGATTGAGGGGCTGGAAAACTCCTCAATAATCCTCCTCCCTGTGGACTTGTAATGCTTGATTCCGAGTCAAGGTAGATTTGAACAGGAGGATGGGTTCGACATCGGGTTCACGTGGCCCCGCAATCCCAGATCAGGAAAATTTCTGCACTCCTCACATGAAGCCCTCAGCCATGCAGAGGCCCTGGCTGCCAGTGTTAACCTCTGCGCATCAAGGCTCAGTGCTCCTTGATCGCGTGAAACGCGGTTTTCCTCGCTCTGTTTTCTGCTCTTTCATTCAGTGACCCGCACCTCAGCAGGGAACCCAGGGGCCTGGTGCTCCAAACCCGCAATCTGGGGTACTCGCGTGGTCACGACCTATATTCTGTAGAATCGCTCCGCTTGGGGCATTATTGGAGAAGATTCGAAGATGGAGCGATTGTTCCCCTATTCACAGTTGTTGTTGCAGGAATAATTGCAGGAGGCCCGCGCTCATCCATCTTGCGCATGTCAAGTCTCGCCCCACCTCTCGCGCTCGAGATTTGGAAGGCGACCGTGACCTGCAATACGGGACTATTTGCGCTGGACATTTCCACCGAGACCTTTCTCATGAACTGTGCTCCAGGCTGCAGAGATTCATATCCCGCACTTTTCAACTCCCAACAAAAGGTTTCCCAGCAGCCACGACACAGCTGAATCACGCGTTTGACCCAACTTGTGCCATGTGCCTCCATAGATTATTCGCCCCTTCAAAGTTCTCGCTTCGCCCTTAATGGAACCTAATAACAGGTCCGGGGTCCCCACAGTCAAGAAAAGGAAACCATCCTTCAAAACTTTCACAAAAGTTCATCCTGGCCCGAGACGCGCGGGTCCTTCTGGGTCATCAGAACCTGGGCTGAGATCACTGCGGGTGACTTCCATTTGTGCGCTCCGCAATTTCAGTTCAGGCACTCCAATCATGGCCGCTGTGACTCGGCTTGAAAATACCCATGATTTTTCACGGCCATTTCACCCAAACAGGCCTTTTGAATCGGAGAGGGGATGAGGGCGAGTGAAAGTCAGCGCTGTCGTGTTTAGCCCGATGCCCGGCGCTGATCCCCGGGCCGGGGCCCCGAGCCGCCGGCGGCGGCGCTGCGTCTGTCCGCGGCGGGTCAAGGCTCCGGATCCCCGGGTCCTCAGCCGCGCTTACCCCGGCTCACCGCCGATTCACGAGCTGTGGGACCCGACCCACCCACCCACCCGGCTCCAACCTTTTTAGGACTGTGAACAGTGCCCATACATCACCTCCGAGCCCTGTACTTTGGCTGCAGAGAATCTCTGCTTCCCCGAAGTCAATCTCAGTACAATTAATGTGCTCGCTGATTGCTTCATTCTGTGACTCTCCGAGGCATTTATTCTTGTCAGACAAGCAGCGAAGGTTTATTCAACACCAAGTGCAATGGGACCACAGCAGTGAAAGGCAATGCTTTTTTCTGACATTGCTTGCCAGTAACCCAGCCGTTTTAGGAATTCCTGTTTCTCTCGGTCTTCCCATGTTTCACGTTTCTGTCTCTCAGGCTCTTACGCGCCTGACGTTCACGCACTCGTCTCACCTGATCAGCCTTTGAAACTCAAAACGACCTGACATCACACGAGACAGCTTCGCATCATTCACACCTGTCCCTGCAGACGGGTTGAGAGGCATCTGAGCATCAGGTTGATGTTTCTTTGTGCAGGGAATGGGGCACAGCGAACCAGGGGCGCGTTCATTCCGTGGCACCTCGTTCTGCGCAAAATGCCTTGACGCGAAAGTCACTTGCTGCCTGATGCATATTTTATGACGTGATGGACAAAAATTTGTCCCCCCAGCAAGACAAATGGAAAAGCAAAGTAATCTTAATTCTGATTCATACATGAGCTGTCACGCAGCCATTTGCAGCTTTCAGGCTAAACTCGCCTCGGATTGTTTTGTCGTGTAATGAAACTACGAAGAATATTGTTATTAATTACAGTCCAATTGTGAGTACAAGACAAAGAGAGAAATATGATGCATGCGCGGCCTAACTCAACGGCACAACACGGGGAACAATTGAATAAGGATGAAAAATGTGCCACTTCTGACGAGCCTTGTTTGTCACCTCGACGTGTTGAGCAGGAGTGCCTCCGCTTTGGATTACGAACCAGGGAGATGTTTTATTGGCTTCACCGTGAGGGAATTTGAAGGATGTGAAGAAGCGTTTGTCAACAGGCCGCAAAGCAGACGCAGAATCATCACTTCTGCCCAATCTCAACGGACAGTCACAGTGAAGTGCTGTCGAACAAGCAAACATGACACACAGGTTGCGACTGAAAAACGTGTGGCCCCGTTTGTCTTCAAGATGAGGCATCTCGCCTTGACATGTTGCAAACCAAGATGACTCGGTCGGTGGAGGTTTGTAAACTGATACGCGGTGTTCTGTCAGTTCCAAGCAAGTTCCGTCTCACCTGAAGGCGAAACAAGTCACTGGTCTCCCAAGCACAACAGGACAATTTCGTATTCATAATTACAACTGGCTGACAGGGTCGAGACCCCCCCCCCCCCACCCAGTGTTTTCCGTTGTTGACTGAGATCGAGCCATCAGGCCCCAAAAACGCTCACCCAATGCAATTTTGTCAGACCTTCGCTCTGACGCAACAGTCATGTACACGAAATTTTTGCGCCAACAAACACAGATTGTATGCATGGCCCAAAAGTATAAAGATTTCGTCCAGGGTATCAGCAAGAAATGTAACAAAACATGTGCAGCATACGCACAAAACAATGTGTACACTCTTACGGGAATATTTGCCTTACGTACCAGGATCCAGGTATCAAGTGGGTGTTTCCCAATAAAGCATGTTCCTCAGATGTCCTCTGCGCTGTTTGCACACACCTGAAATGATTTACTTTTGAATGGGTTTGAGTAATGCACATTTTTCAGTGCAAAAACTCAACGTTGTGATTTCCCTCTACGTCATTGCGTCTGGAGTCAATAGAGCGTGAGTGAAACAAGCATTGTGAGATCAGGCATTGTTTCGTTGCCAAGGTCGTTCTAGGCAGAACGTACGAGGAAGTGGTTGGACACAACTGAAACAACCAGATTTGTTCATATTCCCAATGCACAGAAATGTTAAATCTAACAACTAAATTTGCGCAAGAAGCAAATCTGGTTGTCTCATGATTGACATTGAAATTAAAACGGATATGAGTTTTGTACTTTTTCTATCTACAGTCACGTAACACTATGCTGGCAAGTTAATTTTCTTACTGAGGAACGAGTTCTCAGCGAAAGTTCAAAAGCAGATCGTGGCATTGTTTCAGTGAAGCTTGCAACTTTGTAAAAACTGTGCACAAGCAGTGGGGCAACTAGAACCTGACACTGAAAGAATGATCTCAAAAAATCTACGCTCGTATTTTTGTTTTCGCAAACGATTCTTTCTGCAGTCTTTGTTCGACTGGCCCTCTCTTCTGTGGGTTCCTTTGGGCAGCACGTGTAAACAAGACACTCGCTGTGGCCAGTGGGTCTTGTTTTGTTGTGGACATGGCCAAATAATGCGACGGTTGAACAACCTTGTCAGTATGGACGAAGATTTACTGCTACCGAAGTTCCGAAGTCTCAAGAACTTGGAAAAGTTACAGCAAGTGCGCAAAGAAGAAGAAGCATTGAGAGTGAAAGGGGAGATAGGAATGAAGGAATGCGGCATCTAGAGAAGGTAATTGCGAAGCGCAGGTAATAGCACCGGGTTAAGCACCAGGGACCCCGGCCGCTCGCAAAGGTCGGAACTCTCCCAGCGTTCCTGCGGTGCCGGCTCAGGTTCACCCACCTATCGGGCGCATCGCGCTCACCTCGGGCTGCCGGGCCCAGGGGTTGCATCGCCCGCATTGTGCACGATCCGCAGGGGGGACCGAGAATAGGTCACCCCTCTGACACTTGGTCTGTATTTATCAAAAGTGTAAAAACATCTCTGTAAGATGCCGCGAAAGTTTGGACAGCAGTCGACATGCGTTATTATCAAGGCTCAAGACAAATGTTATTGCAGCGGTAAGATATTGTGATCTTGTTTCTCCACCTGTCGGTACATCAAAGAAACATATACCTGGCCACTTTTTATTCCCCCTTCGCAACAACATATTTACTATCGTCTTTATCTTGGTGCTCGGCGCTCTCGCAGCTCGGTGCGCAGGCGGTCCCGGGAGCGGGTTATTTGCGGCGCGCTGACGTGCCCCGACATTTCGCTCGGGGTCGGAACCCGGCCGCGGCTTCAGCCTGGGAAGATCGTGACATTTCGGCTGCTTCACCTGGAGCCGGATCAGCAGCGGCGATGGTGGCGGCGGAGGCAGACAGAGCAACGTAACATCTCCCGCCTCCTTCTCTCTCCTCATCATCAGCTTCGCTTTTTTTTTCTCTCTCTCTTCGTCCACGCTTAAAATAGTGTTGTTTTTGCAAACTGTCTTTTCGTTTTTGTGTGCTTGGGCTGAAGAGTGGTCGGTCAAAAACGAGCGTGAAAGTTGAAAACCATTGTAACTTGACACAATGACCAGTTCATGCCAACAAACGCACTGATTTTACAAGCGTGAACACAGTTTCTGAATGGCCGAAACAAGACTGGACTTGCGACATGTGTTTCATCTGGGAGTGAACTAAATGGACAACAAGGGGCTGGGGCCCTGATCCTTCCGGTGTGTCCTCTCGTGGTTTGTGCCACAGGTTTAAAATGTTGAAGTTTCTGCGTGTTGCATTTTTTCAATGGTGACCGCCCCTGCCCTCTTCTTGCTGTGGGTGGGCCCCGTACTGACAAGACCCTGGATTTCTACCTTCGCTGTTCCTTTTGACACACATCCCTGCTGCAGCGGCCTCCCTGACTCCGCCGCCCCGGCCCCTAGCACCTGAGACATCGGTGGGCCCGCTGAGAGGAAGATGGCTCGGTGATGAGGCAGCGAGTGGAGCGTTGTCAACGGAAAACAATGCGCCGTTCACTCCATCCCGCCGCCACAGAGCCGACGCCGTGTGATCACAACTCACTCACGCTGCTGATGAGTGCGACAGCGTCTCCTGTCTCCATTAAAAATAAAAACCTCCATTCTCGTCGTCCTCCCCACCGCCTGTGCTCTGCTCCAACCACTCAACAGAAGCACACCAAGCGGTTTCACAAGACAAAAACAACCCACCAAAGTGCGCTAAAAGACTTATATTGTGGTGATGTAAATTGTGATCTCCCTCCATTTGTTCATTATGGATGAAGGCAACGGGAGAGCGTTTTAACAGCCAACTTGAAGTGCTGTGGAAGCAGTAGAAAGGGACCAAGTTGTGGCGGATGGGCCTCTGCATTTTTGTGGCCCTGAGCTGTGTGTGGAAATTTCTCCAAAGGGGCCTGGCTGCAGGCATTGTACTTGGAAAAATTAATACAGTCGGAGTGCCGGGTGAAATTACAAGACGAAATGGCAATTTGAGCAGCAAGGCACGAAGGGGATGTAAGCCCCAATGACAGATTTGATAGATAAAGACAGAGATATAGGGTTATTATGGTGGCCGCTGACTGTATTGGACTGTGACTTAGTGCTCCAACTTGGGCCATTGGTAGCACGGGACTCAATAAGATTGGGTGAAGGTTGATGGAGCTGTATGAACACAATGGGAACCTGGAGAATAATAACATAGCCGCTCCAGTGCTCAAATTTGTAGCGCATTACAAAATAAGGTTGCATTAAGTTTGGGCAGGGACCACATTGGGGTGGGTTCTGAGGTCCCGCACCACCCAACTCAATGCAAGAAAATGGGAAAAGTTGAATGAGGCGAAATTCCATCAAAAAGTGGGAGCTGTGAATCGGGAGGAAAGGGTGGGAGGTTGCGGGAGGGTGAGGCCAGGGAGCACGGGCACCGTGGGCGCGGAGTCGGCTGGGGGATGGGGCCGAGGCATTATCTCGGGCGCACCTGCTTCTCTCGGTGCCGTCACCCCTGGACCCAGCGCGCCCGCGCTCCCACTCTCTCTCGAATTACTGCCCAACTCGCATTTGCACCTTCGTCCTCTGTGGCGGCGCCCACTAAACCCTGGTTCCAACATCAATTCCCTGCAGCCCAAGCCTTGTAGGCAAATGATGAGCCACCTCTATAACATTATTCCCCTTTTGCCTTTGGCTTCGAGGAACTCCTGTGGCCGCACTCTCCCATTTCCTGAGTCTTGAGAGACTGATATACCTCCCTGGTACTCGCAGGGTTTAATCAATTTAAAGGGGAGATTGCTCTGAGTTGTGCGTTCGCTATTGGCCTCGAGGGTACTGCGGAGCTGGATGGGTCTGAGTCGCAGTCACTCAGGCTTCCTTCCTTCCGCCCACCGAGCCTCCAATCCCTCCATCCCTCCGACCGCCAGACCCCACCATGGCCAAGTTCGCAACCCTCAATTTCGCAAAGTTCGCCAGCATTTTTCATAATTTGAGATAATTACAGTGCTGGGTGCGGATGAAATGCTGCGCACCTTTGGCCCTGCGTATTTCTGATCAAGTGGCGCGGGGGCTGCGGGCCTGGGCTCCGCTCCCTGTGTGCCGACCGCGCGAGCTGCTCCGGGGCAGAGCGCTTCCAGGACAGGATTGCCATCTGGATGCAACCATCAGCAGCAGCAACGTATCTCCCATATCCATCTCTCATTTTTCTGCGCAGAGCCTGAAATGTGCTGCGTTTCTGCGTCTCTGTTTGTGCAACATAAGAAAGCTCATTTCCTTTTGTGAACTCGTGTAAAAAGCTGCTTTGTCTGCAAAAGGAGACTCTCAATGTCAAACAGAAAAAACTAACAGTGCAAGTTGTTTGTTTGCTGAGTCTGGCCAGGGTATCCACTCGCTTCTGAATGTTTCTCCACAGATCATTGTCAGACGGCCAAGGACATTTTACAAACATGCCTAAAAATTTCAGACTGTAGTTGGTTGCAGTGGAAAAACTGAGCAAACTTTTTTATCCAGCTGCTTTCACTGGGCTATTTCTGTGTCAATGTGACTTGTATGGAATACTGATAATTTTGCAAATTGACGCCTTTTTTTCCAGGACGAAGGGAGAGATTGGGGTTGGGGTCGCGAGTGCTGAGAGGTGTTTTCCAGGGTCCGCACCTCCCCCGATCCCCAGGCCCCTGCACAAACCACTTCCACTCAGCGCGGTCAAACACACATCTCCACTCACACCCCTGCGCCTAACCGCCTTCTAATGGAGCGAGACCCGTGCACAACACGCGCCAATTTTCGTGATGAGGTTTGATTAGCAGCGTTTTGAGGGGACTTAGCGGGGGTAAGTGATGAGGTGGGTTTGACCGGGTCAGGTTGCGCTTCCACAGAACGAGTCACGGCAGCAGTAGCAGCAGCGCAGGCATTCCGTCCGAGGCGCGAGGCCAGGGGATCCAGTTCTTTTGAAAGGGCTTCTCTGCAATGCCAAGCTCACATTTCATGGACTGGGACAAAACGGTGGAAAAACTCGCACTGAGATCATCCAAACACAGATAGGAAAGAGAGAAAGGGAGAGAGAAAGAAAGAGCAAGAGAAAGAAAGTGAGAGAAAGGAAGGGTGATTGTTTGGGTCGAGAGCAGGAAGGAAAAAACTTTGATCTGTCTCTGATCTTTTTGATCTTCCACTGAAAAGAATGCGCTTGGGTTTCCCATACAGCCCTTCTCGCGATTGTGTTCCCCACACCGAATCCCACGTCTGTTGGGCCCCTTAACCCGTTCAGAGTCCAGAAACTTGATCCAGCAGAGTCCTCACTCTGTTCTGAGTCCAGGATCCCGCACCTCTCCCTGCATTTGGATCCTGAATCTGCTCGGCTTGTCACCCACCCGACACTGTGTCTCAATCGCAAACTTCAAGTCTCGCCATTGCATTCTGGTGTTCAGACGGGGTCTATGAGGTCTGCTGGACCCTTGGTCCCACCATATGTGTGAGACCGTCATCATCCTCCCCTGTTCTCCCAGGTCGAGATGCTTGCATTCCCCTCGCCCAGTGTGCGGGATCCTGCAGGCCCCTGCCCCTCTTTGTGTCAGATCCCAGATCTGTCGCCCCCACCCTACCCTGTGTCGGGACCTTGGTTCCGCGCCCTCCCCCCGCCCTGCCCTCTGTCTTTACCCTGGTTCCGCGCCCTCCCCCCGCCCTGCCCTCTGTCTTTACCCTGGTTCCGCG
>JAAUXT010047915.1_pt1 | contig 48266 bp, 59 predicted proteins | sample 7278171 | NCBI WGS metagenome assembly JAAUXT01 (sample SAMN14350112, study PRJNA611818) | marine sediment metagenome | isolation source: surface marine sediment (1.8m) | place: French Polynesia: Moorea | collected 2018-08
GTGGGAGGTTACATTCCAAAGTGTGGACAGACACACACATGAATGCTAAGGGTTTTTAAGCCAACAGCGGGACCTAGATGGCCGCTACCGCGACCATCAATGATTTGAACATTATTTCTTCAGGATTGAATTCTTTTGTGAAAACACCGCTGTCGAGTTCGAAACATCGTTCTCTTCGTCGAGAGCTGTGATGCGTACGTTGTGGTCCGTACTGCAGATGTCAGCTTCTTCCCAGAAATCCAGCAGGTCATTGAAGCTTCAGCATACTCGGAGACTGAACTGCGTTGCAGGCGAAATGACAAAGATCAAAGAATGTCAAAGCTCTGACAAGAAGTTGCTTTTGAAGAACTCTTGTTCCTCGCTGGAATATGACAGACGATAATTTCTCTTCGCTGGAAGTCGTCTGCATGCGTCTTGACACCACTCAAATCCGGTTGATCTTGTCCACACCGATTGGTGGTCTGTCACACGATGCACAGTTGGTTTTCCAAGCACGTGTTGTGCACAACTTGCCACAGGTGACCACTTGGTTCGAAAGTATGATTTCTTCCAGCCATGCAGCCTTTGTCCCCTTGCATCCGTCTGTGCTTGTAATTTCAAACGTGATGATTCAACTGTGTGTTTGTCCAACGACCTCCAGATTACACGCCCCTGTCTCGGTGAGCTGAAAAAATAAAATGTGGAAGACGGTGATGGACCACCTTGACAGATGTCCACACAGAAAATACATCTTCTTTGGTGGCCAGCTGCTGTGGGGCAGTCGACTAACGAGTCGGGGTTTGACTTTGTGATCATCCTGGCGGGGCAGGAGAAGAAGCTGTTTGAACTTGGATCCACGATCCCCTTCATGACCACTTCGCTGGCGTTCAAACCGGATCGTACGTCTGGGCAAAGCACTTGTCGAAAAGCCCTGCCAGCTGAAGGCTGCAGGAGCGAAGCCTGTGCTGATAGTGGTACTTTCCTGGCTGTATTTCATGTGCTTCGTGTATTTTATACACGTTGCTATCTGCTGGTAAACATCATCAGTAACCTGTGGAAATGCATTGATATTCATTTGATATCTGTGCTCGGTGGATTACTTCTGCTTGGATAACAATTATTGTTTTCTGTGAAAATCGTCGGTTCAAGTTCGTTCGTTGTTGTGATACGAGTGTGGATCTGCGTCGCACAACTCAAAGAACACAACTGCGGACGCGAAAACTTCGGGTCGACTGAGAGTTGGTCGTCACCATGGCGACAGCTCAGCTTCAAGACGAGGTGCAGGAAGACGACGAATGTGAGTGATTTTCTCTGCGTTATGTGAGTGAACTTACTTCATAGGAGACCGAAAACGTCAGAAAAAAACCCACGTCAAACTGCTCTGTGAACGGTCAATGAAGAAAAACGAGTAAGGAACTCTCAGACAGCTGTGTCTCTTGAACATCTGTCAGTTTGACAGGATAACGAAAGTGATACTGTCCTTTCTTGGCGCGGTGTGAGAAGTTTTGTCTTTTGTTTTGTGTATTTCGTGTGACGATGTAGTGACGTTTGCCGTTTGTTGGGTGTTTTGCTCCAGACACACAAAGACCTTCCTGACGGGACAGGAAAAACCGTATACGAGTACAGAATGTCCGTTTGCTTCTCGGTTGAGGTGGGCTTTTTGTTAAATTTTCGGGCAGAAGTTGAGACCGCAACATTCTGGCCTGTTTCAAAGTCGCGCTGGACTCGAATGTCTCGTCTCTGCTTGTGAGTGCGACAGATGACTGCTGCCTCCATCGAGGCGTGCCGCCTGCTGCTGCTGAGGTCGACTCGAGATGCTCCGATGACGAGGCATTTGAGTTTGTCACCGCAACAAAGACTCGCGCCCGGCACAAAGCAGTCGTGTGTCAATTTCCATAGTGAACTCAGACTGGGGCTGCGAATTGATTTTTTTCTTTCAAAGCGCGAAAGTTTGCAGTTCGATGTCTGTATGTCGCATGCAGACCTCGAAGCAAGCAATCTGCGACACACACGCATTTCAACCTGTGTCTCCAATCTGGCTCTGCACAACATTGGGTGATGAGAGAGGGATTAAAATGTCTTTTTCTGGATATTGTTGGCTGGAACGTACGGGGTGGATGAATGGTGACAGTGACGTGATCACTGTCAGGCTGAAGAAGAAAGGTGAGACGACCTGTCACTGTGTTCAAGACTCATACTGATCTTGGGAGCATATTGTCCTGCCCTTTTCCCGTTGACATCACAGGTTACAGTGTTGTCTTTTCATTAAAGTTTCGTTTCAACTCAGTGGTCGTTGTGGATCTATGTCCGTCAGTGAGACGATAATGACCAATCAGCTCGACACAGTTTGCATTTGGTAGTTTTGACCCAAGGCTGATCGTGACAGGGGGAACGGGAGATATTCCAGTTTGAAAATGTCCACATGGTGGAAGGTATTTGGTTTTAATTTGTTTTCAAGCGCGCGGTCTGGCTCTGCCGACAGGACGCGTGCTTAATTGTACGAGGGGAATCTACAAAGATTCCTTCTTTCTTTTATTTCTCTGTGGAAAATCAGAGTTCAGTCACTGCAATTGGATCGAATGTTGCTCACACTTTGTGCAACAGTGTTGTGCATGACCATGAAGGCCACTTGCCCTGGGACCAATGCAGACATCTTTGAAATGTGGTCACCAGTTCATCTGTGATCACTTGTTCATTTGTTGTGATGCATTGCAATGCAATTTGTGAACAACACAAACAGGGACAAAAACTTTGAACAAAACAGAAATCCACTGTTGGTGTATTGAGTCAGTGTGTAGAGCAATGAATCAACATCAAGTTTCTTGCCAAGTTAGAAGATGAGTGATGGACCACTGCACACCAAATTGCAGAACAGACTCAATGGCACATTTTTGTCACAAATTTCCAATGTGTTCCCACAAGGTTTTGAACTCTCTTCACTGTTACAAATGTTCATTTGGAAGTTAAGAACTTGGTCGAAAAACACAAAGTCTCATTCTTTTTCGATCCCCGCAAAAACGCCCAAAAGAAGGAATTTTTGTGGATTCCCCTCGTAATCACCATCAGTCTGTATATATATATATATATATATATATGTGTGTGTGTGTGTGTGTGTGTGTGTGTGTGTGTGTGTGAATTTTAGAGGGGGCAACTCAACATGCTGAAAATTAGCCAGGATCATTTTCAGGCCATTTTGAGCATTTTGGATTTTATTACCCATATTGAGTTGGCTAGCCCATGTTAAGTTACCAGGGTAGAGGGGGGCAACTCAATATGATGAAATTTAACCAAGATCATTTTCAGGCTATTTTAAGTATTTTTCATATTTTGGCTATGTTAAGTTAACCCCCCGCCCCACCAGTTAATTAATATTGGCTGGCTGGCTAACTCAACATGGAAATTTTCAAAATTTTCTGAAATGACCAAAAAATCTTTCGCGTGAACGGCGTAAGACCGCGCGCTTTTTAGGCGATAGCCTTCTGGTTACTTCCAACGATGAATAATTTCAAATTGCGGAGCTTGTTTTGAAAACCAACCCACAAGCGTCGTGTCCTACAAGCGTCGTGTCTCGGGGAGCTATTTTTGGGAGCGAGTTTGGGTCTGGTCAGTGGATTTTACAATTAACAAAAGTGTGTTCGACAGAACAATTTGTTCTAAGAAGTGGAAGTGCATTAAATTCCGTTCAAAGTCCATGTCTGCCCTCCCGAAGTGTTTGTTTTCAGTTGTCCAAAAGACAGAACCCGAGACGGTTTCGTCATAGCTGTGAACATTGAATGTTACAAGCCAAGGAAAGCATCAATACGAGTTGCGCGACAGCTGTGTACGAGCTTGTTTGGTTTGAGCAGATTCGAAGTTTTGAAAACACATTTGTGCAGATATTGTGTGGATATTGATTGGCTGCAAAATTCAACACATCACAGGAGTTGTTGCAAGCTTGGATGTCTTCACCGCACACTGGATGGATCTTGTGCTTTGACAGCACCGTTGGCGTGATTGTCGCAAAAAACCTGCTGCAAATTGGCAACGTCAAAATCTGGCCGAACTTGTGAAATGGAGCAGCAAGAGAAAGGCAATGGAGAATGCTCTGAAGCAACATTAAAATTCAAAAGAGGAAAATGTAGGTCTTTCTGTATTACTCTGCTCATCAACAAGAAAGAATTGGAACTGTTGTTTGTTGTTGAAAAAACGAGCACGAGGGGGGGGGTGTCGAAAGTTTCGCTTGGAGGGAAGCAAAATGCGAATGAAGATAGTGGGGGTGGAGTGGTTCATGATTAGACAGTCTGACATTTTTGCAGACATTGATGACTTGCGTGAAAGCCGCAGTGGTGACTTTTGAGAACATTATTCTGTTTGGTGTAACCACACTCAGCAGCTGACACACATCTCAGCCAGTGCTTCAAGAGGTCTGACTTGTCTCCTCATCAAATTTGCTCAACATTTGGACAACTTGAAGCTGAAGTCGCTGTGAATTCCCCGTCTCGGATTGGCTTGTCAAGGCAGTTTGTCTCGGCTGTTTGAAAGAATTGAGAGGCTATCGACGGTCCAGAGCTTTTGGACTGAAATACTCACAATTCTTTTGCAGACATGCACACCAGCAGACCCAGGCTTGAGAGTGGAGGGTCCAAAAACCTGTGTGTGTGTGTGTGTGTGTGTGTGTGTGTGTGTGTGTGTGTGTGTGTGTGTGCGTGTGTGCGCGTGTGTGCGCGTGTGTATCAGGGGGGGGGGGAGGGCAAACTCCTCTCTCGAAAAATTTGACGCGTAAGTCCAAACATTTTGTGGCTGCGTCTCCATTTTGGGAGGCGCAACTTTGTCTCTGGTCCCAGGCATGACAGGAGGTATGACAGGTGCATCGTTTTGGATTGCTGAGATCACGGGGTCCTTTGCAGTCAGTCACCTTGGTGACGCTCGGCCATGTGTACTCGTGGTGTGTGTGTGTGTGTGTGTGTGTGTGTGTGTGTGTGTGTGTGTGTGTGTGTGTGCGTGCATGTGCGTGTGCGTGTGTGTTGTGTGGGCCAAAGGCCCCTGGGTTCCCCATTTTGTCAACTTGTGGGACCCCAAGACCCTCATGGGCCAAACAAAGTTTGCGCCGGGTGCCCCCAATATTTTTGAGTCCGTACGCAGATTGGAGGCAAGTTCACGTGCGTTGTCCCCCTTCGGGTGGGCACAAATGCTCAGCAAATGTGCTCGCGACAGACATAACGATTGCGGGTCTTCAACACGCACTGTTCATGTTTTCTGAGGAGAGAATGTTCAACTTTTCACGAGCGAGACTTTAAAGAGTCGCAATTGCGTTGCTTGTGTGGAGTTGTCGGGGCCCGATCGCACATGACAGGGCCAGACCGAACAATCCCGACTTTCCTTTTCAGATCAGCTGAAAGAGTCCACGCAAACTGTCATTCATGCGGGGTCGTTGGAACCCGTCCTGTTCTTTGCATTCCTGTTCTGTTATGTCAGGATATAACCGCAAGGTTTGCCACTGAGGTGTATTGCTGCACTGAATAAAGAATCACCAGTCTGATGTTTGTTTTTCGTAGACGAACGTGAAGATATTCAGAAGAAGACTTTCACCAAGTGGATCAACTCCCAACTAAATAAGGTAAAACTAATCATGTTTTTGTGTTGACTTTCTTTCTGTTTGCGTATTTCTGTGGAAAAATTTGCCTCTAAATTTGTCAGGCAGGAAGGAAGCACTTTTATTGTAAGTGAAGCCACATAACCATAAGATCGCAAGAGAACAACTCAAATGCTGCATGCGTGTTTGTATCTTCAGGCGCACAGGCAGATAATTGGTGACTTGTTTGAAGATTTGAAGGACGGAACTCTGCTGTTATCGTTGCTTGAAGTCCTGAGTGGATTGAACATCGTAAGTGAAACTGAGCCATTTTCTATTGTTTGAGGATTATGCATTACGCACGTTCACGTACGAGTACTCGTACAATGCTGCTTACGAGACCAACAATTGCCACACAAATCATGACATCACGTCATTTTGTCCACACCCAATTTGCATCCACGGGTATGGAGTTGTCAGCTGAATTACTCAACCTCCCGCGCTCAAGTTTCAGTTGCAACGATCATCCTGTCCAGAAACGCAATTTTACTGTCCGGACATCAAACAATCAACTCACAGATATGTGTGTTGACCTTTTGGTTTGTAGCTCCACAGCCATTTCGACATCCTGATTTCAAACCAAAATGTGAAACTTTGAGTGACATAATTGACTTGGAATTGGAATAGTTCCCAGGTTTGCAGTGCCTCCCATCTCTCGGCAGGGGAGGCACGGGCTCGCATGGGCTCGAACAAAGTTTTCTCCACCCTTTCGTGACTCAAAAGTGCAAAGAGAGTGAACTCACACAGAAAACTCAGACTGAAAAATACATCACTTTTCGATGGGTTCAGATGACAAAAACTGATTATTGAAAAGAAAAATCATGAGCACAAGAAATGAGATCCACGACTTTGAGTACTCAGACATGTTTGTTGTGTGTACCAACTGCTTGTTCCTATTTCCATGGCAACTGCAGAGGCCAGAGCGAGGCCGCATGCGAGTACACCACATCAACAACGTCAACAGAGCCCTTCAGCTACTGGAAGACAACTACCAGGTCAGTTCCACGTTTTCTCGCGATTTTGGACCCAATGTCCAAAGATACTTGGGCAAGAACTTGTTGAGGCGTTGTGGTAGTGAGGACAGGTTGTTTGCGGTTTGCAGGAAAGGAACGGCTTCATGGGCCTCTGTGCAAATGTCGGAATCAGATTGAGTAGACTGCTGATTAAGATTTCTTTCTGATTGGAGGAATGCTGCTGGATAGACTGTGATCGCGAGTGTGGAAGACTGTTGAGTATCCACAGGTCTTCCAGAGAAACTGCTTGAGACAGGGTTGGTCGTTTTGAAGTGCATTCCATCGCAAGAAACTCACAAAGTTTACAACGAATTTCGTGCAGCTGCAGAAGCCTGCAGCGAGTTAACAGAAGGTATAGAGGCAACAGGAAGTAATGGGTGTTGGCCATAGGTTGCAACGGGTAGCGCATGGTGATACTCACACATTGAGTTTTGACGGCTTCTCTTTCGTCCTTCCCATGAGTCCAAGTTGTGTTTTCTCCGCAGAATGTGGATGTTCTGAACAGATTTTCAGCGTTGTCGATTCCAGACCTGACCAATATTCGGAATCATTTCTTGCCTCCTATTTTCCCAAAACTTTGTGCGGGAGTTCTTCACTTCGCTGGGTCACTGCCGCCAGACAATTTCGAGCTTCGCGTGCAAGTCAAGGCACACGAAAGAAAACGTTGGTGAGACCGACTTGGCTGTTGCAGTCGATTTGAAACATTTGCTCAAGACAGTTTTTTTGCGAAAAGGTGTTGTGAAAAGGTGTCGGCGATCAGCGCTTTACTTTACATTTCTGGGTGAACATGATGAGTGATGTTATGGTTTCGGTGCGGAGAGAGGGCAGGGTGATACAGTATCTGGGGGGAATGCATTGTGTGATATTGACCTCAATCACTCGCTGTCGAGATCACAGTGGTTGAAGGATTAGATGAGAATGTCATTGCTGCTGGTGACCTCAAGCACAATTGACCTTTTCTCGTTTTGGTCAGTTTGTCTTCTGGTCAAGTTCACTGAAACAGGAGAGGCGGAAGGGGTCCTGTGTGCTGCGTACTTGTATTTGGTTTTGAAATTGCGGCAAGTTGTGGTCAAAATGGCAAGGCTGTGACTGGGAACCTTTGACTTGATCTTCACGACGTCCATAGTTTCCATGTCAAGTGTCTAGTGGACAACAGAGAGTCGCGCTGATGTGGCGGATACCTGCGTGAAGACTTGTCTTCACTGAGCACTGAGTTTATTCATACAATTCTGTCAAAAGAGATCTGTTTGGGAAATTGACAGTTTTGTTTCACTAAAATCTCGGAAATATTGGTGATTCGTCCAAAACTTGCTGCCATGTTTGGTGAAAAAAGGAGTGTTTCAAAACTTTCCATATTCTGCTGAAACAACTCCACAACCGCCTTGATCTGTGGTGTGTTTTTGAGGTCACAATCCACAAGTGTCATTTCAACTGGAACAAGCGCGTCGTTTTCTCACGCGCAAGCAACAACAAAGGCAATCCTGAAGATCTGCTTGCAGTACGAGTGGATGACTCAAGTCAAAAGTTGAAATGTTTTCCTCGCAATCGTCTTGGGTGGAACAACACCAAATGCAGGGAAGGAAACGAACAGAGCGTGCACCAAAAGTAAATGCGGACCAGTGATGTGGCCAGAAACTCTCTTGGTTGTTGGGAAACTATCCGACAAGGAAAAGACAACAGAACAGCTGCGAGGTGAACGTTGGATAACTTTGATGTCCATGACAAAATCTTGCGGTGGCCACGTTGAAAAGTCGTTCTTCAAGATAATTTTGGGCTTTCCAGTTCAACCGACTGACTCGCGTGCTTTTTGTGAGCATTTTGCAGGCTGTTCGCAGCAATGCAAGGAGGAACGATAGTTTGCAGGCGATTCCGTTCTGGCGAAAGATCCTCGCACTGAAATGATGATGAGTAACAACTTCAAGTGAACACAGACGTACGAGCCTACGTGTGTGTGTGAGAGAGAAGCCTGTTTTTGTAGCTCTGAAAGTTTTGCAACGAATAACATGAGAGTTGGAAGTACACCCACCGAAATTGATGAAGTTCAAGATGCAGCTCCTCTCACAAAGCTTTTTGATGTCTTGTTGCTGGTCTCGTGAGAAAAGCGTGCGAAGCGTGTGCTTGTGTTTCTTCTGACCGTGTCCGCGTACGCTGGACGCTCACAGGCATTTCATTCTCGACAAAACTTCCCTCGTTTGGACACTGACGGAGAACCGAGTTCGACTGTTCGTAGATGCGGTTTCAAAGAGGCCTGCGTGTCCAGAATTCTACCCGTTCGTGCAAAAAATTACTGTTGTCATTGAGACAATAAATTTGGGAACATAGCTTGGTGGGAGGACTCACCTGCATAACTTCATAACTGTGCAGTCAAGTAGCCCTTCACTGCAACGAGGGAGGGTGGTGTGGTTTTCTCCTGCACATGCCTCGGAGGTCTGCACGATTAATGCGAATGTGCCGTCAAAAATTTCTGCTCGTGCAGCTGATGTCGGTAGGTTTTGTTTGATCAGGATTTGCATACGAGTGAGGGCTTCGCGGGTGGAGATTCTGGAGGCCAAGGAGCGCACGAGTATCTGTTGCCAAAAAAACTGAAATTGGGATCACATTTGAATTCAAGAAACAGGCAGTCGAGGAGATTTGGGAAAACTCCTGACCATCGTAACGCTATCGTCTCTGATTGGCGCCTGAAGAAGCGTTTCTTGGCAAAATTGCTTCGTTGAAAGTTCACCTCGTTCTTCCACAGAAGTTGTGTCATAAATTGTGTGCACTCAACGAGTCCGGATTTGAGTTTGATTTGCTGGGTTGTGACAGTTAATTTGCGACACGTGCGCCACTGTGTGTGTCCTCTGTCTGTTTGGATGATTTTTGCGTCTTTATGTCGGTTCCAGATGCCAAATCTGTCAAAGTGGAGGTTGTGTTACCGATGCTATTTTGTTGCGTTTCAAGTGTCTGGTTTGTTGAACTGTCATCGCTGAGTGGATTAGTTCGTGTGGATAAGTTAGATAAGTTCTTTGGAAGTTTCAGGGCGATTCTTTTCTAGCTCTAGCGATAAGATCCAGTCAACTTTCGTGCACATGCACAGCACTGTGGGAACTGCGCTGTGGTTTCAAGTGTTGTCAGCCTGGAATGGCTCTTGTGAGTGAGTTGTCGCAAATGCAACATGTGCATCGTGTACTACGTCCAGGAAATCAAAACAAATGTCTCGAGTACAGCTGTTTTCAGGTGGAGTACACAATGCTAATACATTAGCGAGAATCACGGGGCTTGTGTGTAACCTTTGTTAACAAACAACGAAGGTGGAGAAAAAATCTCGCTGCGCACAGCACAGAATGCTGAGTAGCTGAAGACTGATTCAGGTCCAGAAGTCAAAGAGTTGGAGGGTACAGACCCGAGAACCAGGTGTTGTTCTCTCTCCGCCGACTCAGAACCATTACGATCCATCAGCACCGCTCAGCCCGTCCGTGGCTCAGGCTGCAGCTTCGCTCTCATCCCACCTCTTGCCTGGCTTGTGATAACAATTGAGAAAGTAAAGGGTCACTGCTGACCCTGCGTCAAGGGACGCTGAACTGCGTGCTGTGCGATATGAACGTCCGATAAGGGTATTCTGTTCGTTCTGCTTGAAGAGAAAAGCTTGTTCCACCTCGGGAGGTTGTTCCGTCCAATGGCCCTGAGCGAGCCACCTGTGCAGCGGGTGAGTGGTGCTTCTGGAAGCGAGCTGGTTCCACAGCCCTGCTTATCAGTGAATAAAATCAAGAAGTCTGGACAGGATGTATGAATAATTCCTGTTGCCATTCATGTAAGTTATGGCTGACAAAAAGGTTTTTCAGATCCCGTACAGGAACCCACACCTCGGTGAACTTTTTTCTCACAACGACAAAGTCAGCTTCAAAACGTTTTCACCAACTTCGTGGTGATTGATCCCACTCCAGCTATCCGTACCACTCACTCCTTGTGCGCACCGCCAAGCCGCATTGTCGAGACAAAGCTCGCTCCCCACAGGGGCACAGCTCAGAGGCGCCTGGACACTGGTGGTTCAACCAGCTCGCGGCGAGGCGCGAGTGTTTCACTTGATCAGGCTGGGTGAGAAAACACAGTTGCTGATATCGAGGCATCGCCAGATAGGAGACGATCAGTACCCACATTCACAGACCACACCGGCTACAGGTACTCGAGTCAGCATCTGCTGGCACGGGTTCTCTGGGGGTTTCGGCTCACAGGTATGAGAGTCGCTGCATCTCCTCTGATTAGACCCATCAGACTCCAGTTACGGGGTAAATAAACGACGAATAGTTGACATTTGCAGCGTATCAAGTGGATGGATACATAGGCTTGTGTTGCCAAACCTGTTGCTTTCTTACCTTCTATTGTAATTGATTGCACCTCAAGAGAAATTTTTCAAAGGAAACGCTGAGTTTGTGGCAGGCATATGTTCTCAGTTTCTCTGTGCTGAAATTGTTAGAATAGTGAGCTGTCAGTATCTTGTGTTTGTACCGTCTTGTTTGTCTGGGATGAGACTGGTCACGCCAAGGTTGATTCGTTACAAGAACACAACATGTTCATTTGTTCAACTTTTATGAATCTGTGTGTTTAGACCACTTGACCCCTTGATACGGCAAATATGAACATAAATATTTATGACTGTGAAATTCTGATGGCTTCTAATCCAAGTACACATAAACACCGTCTTTACTTGACCCAAATCAAGCACGGCATTTACTCGACTGTCGTGTGTGTAAATGCTTGATTGACTTGCCATTTCATGTATGAATGAATGAAAGCATACTGCGAACAGCAGACAGTCTCTTTTGAGGTTACGCCAGTTTGCATTGTTTGTTGTCTTCTTGCAGATACGATTGGTGAACATCAGCAGTAATGATATCGTTGACGGAAATCCCAAACTCACTCTAGGTCTTTTGTGGGCGATCATTCTTCATTGGCAGGTGAGCTGAAGAATCCTATGTCATCCAAAGTGTTGCTTGTGTTCAGAGAAGACCTCCTTTTGTTGTCACAACTATTTACAGGTCAAGGATATTATGAAAAACGTGATGACAGATCTACAACAGACAAACTTGGAGAAGACGTTGTTAATGTGGTGCAGACAGTCCACCCAGGGGTAAGGCGATCGCTTCTTCAAACATGAACAAATGTGGATGTTCTTATCGTGTCTCGGCAGCGTTGCTGATGTCGGTACAAGAGCGAGTTCTTCTTTTTTTGCGCGGAACAAGTTGATCGCCCCAGTCATGCGACTGGGACTCGGAACCCCCTTGTGCTTGTCAATTGTTTCTTTTCTTTTTACATGAGGTAAAAATGAAACCACAACCCACGACGACTTCTTGTCATTTTTTGCAGGTACAAAGACGTGGAAATTCAGAATTTCACCACGAGCTGGCGAAGCGGTCTCGCCTTCAATGCCTTGATCCACCGATACCAGTGAGTAGAAATGTTTCAGTGTTGTGCTCGACCGAAGACTTGAAGCCTGGCATTACCCAGGTACATGAAGCTGTGTTGTTGCTTCTGGCCAGTGAGTCAAGTGTTGGCAACTTTTTTGAAAGGGTAAAGATAAAACAGGTTTTCTGCACCAGCAGAACTGCGTCATTTGCGTCGGTTTGTTTCGCATCTCTGTGCAACTGAAGTGTGATGTTGAAACTTGTTGAAATTTGTGAGAACGCAACGGTTATGCGCAGCAGTCGAGGGTCCCTTTCGCAAATCTTGCGCGGCTTCGCTGTTGTGGTGGAGCAACGAGCCAGCGGGAGAGGCCACAGTCGGTTGATAACTTGTAGACCGTTCAATGAGTTACTATGTGGACTGAAAAAGGTCGAGCATCCCGTGTTCTCGATCAGATGTTTCATCAGGCCGTGCTACCTTGCAACGCAGATTGTAACAATATCGAAACGAATAAATAGCAGCAGCGAGACGGGTCTAAGTGCCTTCACCTCTCACAGCAAATTGCTCGTGCTCAGCATATTGTTATCTTGTTCTCACAGCTCTATTATCATTCTTATGATGCCACTCGAAGAGTAATAGCAAAACTCGAGAAGAGTCCTGAGGAGCACAATTTGAGCTACTGATATGAGATTGTAGCAGCCCAACTTCTGAGAGAATGTTTGCTTCTGATTTGGAATGCCGAAACGTGGAACATTTCTTGAGTGACAAGGCAATGCTCTTGGTACTCTCTGAACAACATGGGCGGACAAACTGTGAACTCCCGCCCCCGAGAAAAGACAGAAAACGGTGGTCCTTCTGCAGTGTTTGATGCTTTGCTTGTCACGTTGTTGCAACCAAAAGAACATTGCCAGCAGCGCCAAAGCCATGTCGAACACCATCGAGGTTTCGAATTCTACCTTTAATTTGCACATTACATAAACTAAGCAGACTGAATGTATTGGTTTCCATAACAACCTTGGCGCTCCTCCAGCGCAACCCCATTCCTTCCCTCTGTCCGCCAGATTCTGTCGGATTTGTTGTAGTGCTCTCACTAATTGCCCTCATATTTCCAAATAGCACCGATGTTTTTGAAACGGAAGGAACCGCAGACACTGGAGCCTTACTACAACACGATTACTCTGAAATATTGCTGTAGATCGCTCCTTCTTCCACTGATAAAAACAAACGCAGAGTGTACGCTCGGGCAAACAGGTGTTTTTCTGTAGTAAACCCCACATATCACTCGATCATTGGATGTTTCTTTGCACGTTCTGCAAACCTTCCTGCAGTGATAGACTGCCCGTCTGTGAGGTTTCAATCCTCCTTTAACTCGTTGTTTATTTCAATCGACTTCGTCTTTCACACAGTCAGAGCAATCAAGTTGAGTTAGATCTGGTGAGTTTCCTGGATTGAATAAGTCCTGTTGTTTTCAGCCCAGACTTTTTCAACTTCGACGACCTGCTGGAGAATGACAACGATGTCAACCTGGAACATGCCTTTCGAATTGCCCACGAGAAGCTGGGCATTGAGAGACTTCTTGATCCTGAGGGTAGGAGTTGTGTCCATCCGTTGCCACACTGTGTTCTTTATTCGAAGGACATACTGTGAGCGTGTTTCTGAATCACTGTCTTTTGCACTTCAGATGTAAATGTGACGACTCCGGACAAGAAGTCGGTGATGATGTACGTCATGTGCTACTTTCAAGTGCTTCCTCACTCGGACATAGTGATTGAGGACGAACCTGTGACGGGTACTGCTGATGACAAGTCTTCCACAAGTGCTTCAAAACCCAACGTGCCTTCGCAGGTGAGTACATTGGCGTGCATAAGACAAGGCTCACCTGGCGGCTTCGAATCTCAAAATCTCAACGACGACAGCGGTGATGCGATTGAACTGGAAACTTGTAGATGCATTACAAAGGATGTGGCAACCAGCTGCTCAGTCAGGATATTGCTGATGTAGACTGGGTGTTCTTGAGACAAGGAGCGGTACCATTTAGTGCACTGCCATGATTGAAGCCAACATTCCGGAGAACATTGAAAATCAAGTACTCTCAAAAGAACTGGCAATGCAAGAAGCACAAAAAGTTTGAACTTACAACCGCTATCACTTGTTCTTGCAGTCGGTAGAATCTTTAGAGAGTGCTTCCACGGAGGGTTCGGAAGGGGTGGTGAACTACCAAGATGCCTTGGAATCGGTGCTAGCTTGGCTGCTTGAGGCCGAGGACAATCTCCACAAGCAAACCAGCATATCCGACGATGTGCAGCAAGTGAAAGTTCAGTTCCACACTCACGAGGTACGTTGGGGCGTTTGCGATGCATTTCGTACATTTACCGTTCCAAAAACAGTATTTTTTGTGCAAACCTCGAGTAGCAAACCTCGAGTGCAGAAAATGTACGAGTGGACGTGTGTTTTTTTTCGCAGGAGTTCATGATGGACTTGACGCAGCATCAGGGGCGAGTGGGCAGCGTGCTGCAGGAAGGAAACCAGCTCATCTCAGAGGGGAGTTTATCCAGTGACGCAGACGCCGAGGTGAGAAATTCAACATCGTTGTGACTTTGCTGAGATGAACACTGACCGCAACTTCGACAATGGTCGTCTGTGAATCTGTCATTGAGCTGGGACTTCTGTGATGTCACAAACTTGACACGCTCTGTTGGGCACGCAGGTGCGCTCTCAGATGGCGCTGCTGAACGAGCGCTGGGAGGAGCTGCGGGTCGAGGCGATGACTCGACAGACGGGTCTGCAGCAGCAACTGATGCGGCTGCAACAGGGACAGCTCGACCAGCTCGCCGACTGGTTGGAGCAGATGGAAGCCAAAATCGAACACTGGGGGCCGATTGGCAAGGACTTAGACGTCATCGGGTCCCAGGTGGAGCGCCACAAGGTGAACTGACGTTTCTACTACCAATTTACTTTTCAAAAAAGTGCAGAATGCGTGTTTACAGACGAAGATTGGAGTCAATATTCTGTCTTTACAAGAAATTGCAAGCGAAGCTGGAGGAGCAACAGGCGCACGTGAACAGTCTTCAGAACATGGTGGTCGTGGTCGACGAATCGAACACAGATGCTGGTGGGTTGTTGCACACGTGACTCCACTGAGAGCTGCATCTTTGAACAAATCAGAGTGTTTTATTGGGTATTCACTTTCCGTTTGCCTTTATGTGCAGCCTACGTGGCGTTGGAGCAACAGCTGGAGTCACTGGGACAGAGATGGGCGGCTGTGTGCCATTGGGTTGAAGAGCAGTGGGTGCTGCTGCAGGTGAGGCTGCTGCACCTTGAACACAAAAATCAAACAACAATTTCACCCCTTGGTTTGTTTCTGGTTCTGCTCCAATGGAGATCTTGTCCATTTGCAGGACACCCTTACGAAGTGGCAGAACTTCATGAGTGAGCAGAAGTTGTTTTCCGATTGGTTGACTCAGAAGGAGTCCACTCTGGGAAAGATGCAATTGGTGGAGAACGCTGACCCGAAAGAGCTGATCGACCTGGTGAAGACGTTGAAAGTGAGTGATTCGAGGCCAAATGGGGCAAAAGCGTTTGAAAGACAGAGAAACTGAATCAGTTGTTCGGACACCTGAATTCTCTTTATCATCACGCTCGTTCGGGCACTGAAAATACTGCGCACCGCTCTCACTCAGACACAAGTTTTGGACCCGTTTCAGACGGTGGAGACGGAGATGGACGTACAGGTGGAGCGCTTTGACAACCTCAACGACGTGGGTCAGGACTTGGTGCACCTGCTCGAGAGCCAACCTCCCACCGTCGACCAGATACAGCTACAGCTACAGCAGCTGCAGGAACGCTGGGACAACCTCGTCCAACTCATGGAGCATAAGAGCAAAGAGGTGCGTGGGCGTAAGGGACGGGGGCTTCGATGAAGACACGCATGCACCTCGTGGAGACCTATGTTGAGACTAACCTCCATGTTCAGGGTCTAACGCGCAGAAAAAAGGACTTCAGGTCTCTGAATAAGTTCCACATTCTGTATCAGTTGCAGGACTACTGGCATTGTTTGAGATCTCCCAAATCTTCAACTGACGATCTCAGAAAAAGAAACGTAAGGGCTGAAGACAGTGATGATGAGCTTCATTGCGAAGCGTATTTTTTCAAGGAATCTATTCTTTGTCAAGTTTCGTTGCATGTGATATCAATCGCACAGTTTCCTGAAGTTTTAATTCGTCCAGACCTTCTTGTCCAAAACAAAAAGTCAGGCAGTCTTGGTCTCTTTTTGTTTGGTATTGACCCAGGACAAGCACTGTTGTAGCGAGTTGTTTCTGAACACGCCAAGTGAAACTCTGCACATGTCGGTGTTTTCCCTTGTTGGTGTGTACAAGTTCAGTTCTTGTTTGGTCAGTTCCTGTTGTACCAGAGAGCCACTCCACTGCACTTTGTGCGCACACTTCATGTCTTTCCTGTGTTGTGACTTTCTCATTTCCTTTTGCATCTTTCGTTTGTTATTCAGATTTTTGGAAATTGAAGTTTCTTGGCGAACACTGCAAGCTAGAAGGCAACAAAGAAGTTGGGTTTTCTTACAGATTGCTAACTCAGGAATAGACCTCCAAGTGTCAAAAGGACCGGGCGGTTCTCAGACGATTACCATCACAAGGAAAGATGGTCAGCAGACAGTCACAGAGACCATCGCCACCAGTATTGTGAAAACTTCTTCCTACGCCTCCAGGTTTGACTTTGAAAGATGTGTTTTCTGGAGTTCAATTTGAATATGCCTGTTGACCTTGTGGAAGGGACATGGTCCGGGTTTGACATTGAGAACTTTTGTGATCTCAGTGCCAAACGCCCTCGATTGGAGAGCTCCAAGAAAAAGGATTTTGACGCACAAGCAGCAACGATGAGCGAGTGGCTCGACAAGACGGAGATCAACCTGGAGCTGTTGACAACAGATCCGCCCAACCCCGAGGAGAAACTCACACTTGAAGAACAAATGGTGCTAATCAAGGCAAGTGACTTGCGCGAACCTTTGGTCATAAACACGGTTTGCGCACGGATTCGGGTTCGCAGAATTGGATAACGCTGACTTTGTGTTGTTGTTGATGCAGGACACGGAGAGTGATGTGAAGGCGCATCAGGCTCAGTTCGAGAAGCTGAAGAGCGCGGCGGAAAGCTACCGGCAGGAGCTGAGCGGAGCCGGAGAGTCGCTCGAGGTCATCGAGAGCTCGATGCGGCAGTACGAGAGGAGGTGGGACGACCTCAACCTCCTGCTGTCCGAAACCAAGAAAAAGGTAAAGTCGCTTGTCTCAGAGAAGCAGCCTCCACACGATCAACACAACAGAACAGGAAGGGTCACGATGTTCCACGCACTTGCACAATCGAAGTGGAATGGCAGTCAGTTCCCTTCTCTATTCGTAGATCACGATGGACGTGGATGTGGCGCAGTTCTATGAGGAGCTCGGAGGGCTGCGGGATATGGTCGACAACTACGACAAGTGGCTTCGCACCGCCGACAAAATCGCAGACGAGGCCATGGAAATCTCTCGCCAACTCGAGCAGTGCAGGGTGTGTGATTTTGACTGTTTACTCGAGGATTAAAAGTGTGGAAACGACCCACGTCCTGCTTCTCTGACAATGCGTCCCTGTTGCAGGTGAAGTTGAAGGCGATGAAGCAGCACGAGCATCAGGTGGAGAATTTGGAATCTCAAGCTCAGCATCTCGTGGAGACGAAGCAGAACATCGGCACCGTTCAGGTCGACCTGAGCTCGTTCAAGAGCAAGTGGGACAACGTTTTCGAGCGACTTGGTTTGTACAAATGGTTGCTTCAAGCTGGTTCTGTTCTTTCTGGAGATCTGCCACTAACGGTTTGGAAAACAAGTTGTAAAATTCAACTTCCATTGTCACAGGCGAAAGAAAGCAGAACTTGACGAAAACCATGGAAAGGGCGCCTCCGAAGTCTTTCCTTGATGCTATGCAGGTGCGGTTTTCTGGTGTTTCTGACAAGCAGCAGAAGTCTGTTGAGTAACCGTGATTTCCTTGTTTGTCAACAACTCTGCGATAATTGCCCTTTGCCATAGGCTTTGCTGAAGTGGATCGAAGGCGTTGAGCTTCTCATCGAATCGGAGTCGTTTGTAGTCAACAGCGCCGACATCATGCACGAGCAGCTCGTTCAGTACCAGGTATTGCCCACCAGGTTCACTCTATGAATTCTGAGAAGACTTCGAAACTCGCGCTTCAATCTGAAATGCATGAAGAGGACAATGACACGCATTGTTTGATTTTCCAATCACAGGAGCTGCAGGTGGATATTCAGGATCACGTGACGAGCGTGGACTACATCAACAGAACCGGAGCTGACCTGCACAAAAAGGCTCCCGAGGAGAAGGCGAAGAAACTGATGGAAGATCTCGAGGACATGAACTCCAGGTGGACAAAAGTGTCCAGTGAGATCGACGATCGGGTGGAGAAGTTTGAAGGCGCGAAGGAGAAGCTGAAGCAGCATCAGGTCTGTTGTTTCCGCACAAGGGACCATCTGTTGTGCGAGGACCGAGTTATGTTCGAGCTCCTTCAGTGGACACAGGACAGTTGACCAGCGTGAAAAATGCGCTTTGCTGATTTTTTACAGAATCAAGCGCGAGGACTGTGGAGGTGGATGGAGGAGATGGAGACGTTTCTACAGGCAGAAGAAGCTGGACTCGGAGACATTGACACTCTTGAGGCGCAACTGGCGGAAAGCAATGTGAGTTTTGTCTCACCATCAGACTTTCGTCCTTTGATGGAGCATTGAAGTGTTTGTCAAACTGGCTGTGTTTGCCTTGCAGGGTGTACTGGAGGATATCAACACATTGCAAGGAAACGTTGACCAGTTGAATGATATCGTGAAGGTTTTGATGGAAAATTGCGACAATGACTTCAAAGATCATTTGAAGAAGCAGACCGATGAACTGAACCAGACCTGGAAGAAAGTGACCGAAATGGCGAAAAGTCAAAACAAAAAGCTCAAGGTTGGCTCCAATTCTGAATGAGACCCTTGAGCAATTTACCACTCAGAATATTCAGAATTTCATGTTGAATTCACGGTAGATCTATTTTCTTGGTTCTGCAGAGTGCCTTGGACAAATCGAATAACTATGTGAAGAAAGTGACCGATTTTGAGAAGTACATCGACAACATCATCCAGAAGCATGTGGCGGTAGAATACATTGTTCACACGTTGGACGAACTGAAGAATCTCAACACAAAGTTCAAGGTGAGTTCAGTGCAAATTGAGTATACATTTCAACTAATCAGTCGCTTTTGTTTGTACGATGCTGACTTGCGCGGTTTCTCCTCAGGATCTGAAGACTGACGTCTTGGAAAAGGAAGACGACTTGAGAGATATCACCGACGAGAAGCCGCGCATCTATCAGGCTGAGGGCGGAGTACCGAGTGAACTCAGCCACAGGGTTGAGAAACTGGAGGGTAAATGGAAGGAACTTCAGAGCAAAGTCGACGCCAGGAGCCAGCAGTTCAATGAAGGCCTGAGCAACTGGAATGTTTTCCAAGGTACACAGATTTCTTCGTCAGAAATTGCCACATTTGTTGCAATGAGACGGGAATTGTGCAGCACTTGCTGAGCTGTAAACTGCGCTTTGTTCCAGTGTTGCTGTCGATGGAAAATAAATGGCTGGACAACATCGAGAGAAAACTGGCCGAACCTGCCAGGGCGACGGTCGACGCGGAAGAAATATCAGAGGAACTTGATGTGCGTGGGATATGCAGATTACTTGTGCTCTGTGTTTGTGAGAAGAAAGAATGATTGAACTACCACAATTTTGTTATTGAGCTGTGTCTCTTTGCTTCATCGTTCCTCACAGGATTTAGAAACTTTCATGAGAGGTCACGACGATAAGAACAGGAAGAAAGTGGAAGAACTGGCCCAGTCCATGCTCAATGGCCACATCATGGTCTCCACCGTCACCTCCGAGCTCCAAGAATTCAAGAACAGAAGCAAAGCTTTGAGTGAGAAGGTGGGGAAAGCTGCGTGTGTCCAAACACTCCGATTTATTGAAAAACTCTTGTCGTCGGAACAACTGACCACAAACCAAAGAACAGGGTGTTTTATGGTGCGCATTTTCTAACTCAGGCGCAAACAGCAGTGAAGAAGCTGGAGGAGGGAGTGATGGAAGCGCAGAACCGCGAGAGTCAGATGATCGAGATGTCGCAGTGGATGACGGAGATCACGCAGCTGCTGCAGTCCCGGCTCGACGCCGACATCCTCGCCGGGGACATGCCCAAGGAGTTCGAGGTGAGTCTGCCGCATTCTCAAGCCGAGCTACAGCTGGTGATGCGCGGTGCGCCGATGACTGGGTGGCATACTGAACGTGCAAAGGGACTTAGAGAAGGCTGATTGGTTGGGCATGGAACTTTTGTCAGTTTGGTATGGTCGTGTTCATTCCCAACGAGCCTTGAAAAATAAAGGTGAAAAAATTTTGTCAAGCCGTGGGTGGTCACATATTCTGTGTGGTGTGAGTGTGTTTGTTCCCATTCTGGAGACAAAATATCACGCGGTGCCTGTTGTGTGCTTTGCAGTCGCGCGCTTTCTACGTGCAAGTCACTGTGCGTCCTCGCAAACAAGCAGTTGGCCAAATTGAAATCATGCATGCAGTGATAAAATCCAGACGATAAACAGTGCAGCGAGCTGCAGTCGTGGCTTTCAAATTTGATATTGCTGATTGCACAAATCTCACGCAACGAAGCAGGAAAGCTTTGTGCAGTCTTATTGAGTTGAGTTGTGGACAGACACGTTGGGTTTGACCTTGGGCTGGTGACTGTACAAACGCCTGTGGAATGGTGAGAGAACATCCAAGAGAAGTCAAAATGGATTTTCGAAAATTACCATGCCTATGTTGCTTTGCCAAGAAAGTCTTGATTGCCTTCCCGTGATCATCGTCAACTGCATACTTCGTCGCGTTGGCCTCCAATTGTTGAAGGGGGAAGAATTCTGAATGGTGTGTGCTCACGTCGTGACAAAACTGATCAATCAACGTGTCAACATCAGTGAACCAAGGGTCATGCGGAGTCGTGGAGGTTGGTCGCGTCCGAGCATTTACTCGTGTAAAAATTTTATTTTGCATCATTTGGTTGTTCTTTCGAGATTTGTTTCTTCTCTGGATTTGGGTTTCTGAAAAAGCCTTATTTGCCCAGGCAAGATAACCTCTCGAACTGAGCCATCTAGATTCTCCAATATTCCCCGTGAACATCAATCCATATCTGGCCTGTTGGTGTCAACTGAAGAGCGACTTCCAGCTTTTCCAGTTTTCCCAATCAGCTGCGGGAGCGTTAACTGCTGAAGCTCACAGAGGCAGCGCTTTCGGAACCTCGCTGCTGCACCAAATCTTCTGATGGTTTTTGCCATCATGTGGTTTTCTTCTGTGAACATTTCTGTGCAAGGCTATTCTGGATTGAAGGGATTTCAAAGTTTTGTGTTTCCGACTGGGAAATGATGTGTCTACGGAATTCTGCAAGACTGCATTTTTGGATAAGGTGAGCTCATTGCCATCAGGAAGTTTGCAGGAAAAAAAACCAAACTTTTTTGAAACTCCTTTCACGCAGATGAGGTGCGAGTAGACCTTTTCCGCAAAAAAACTTGTGCATGTTTCAAGCACATGTGTTGATTTTGTGCCACAGTAGGTTGTGGATCGACCTTTTTGTGGAGACCTGCTTCAAAAGATTGGTCTCCCAAACCAATAAAAGAGGAGCAGCAAATGACTTCCTTTGTGTCAAGGTTATTGTGTGCTAATCGATGAAGAAGTTGTGTGTAACTCTGGAGCCTCCTGATGAGCTTGATGAAACATATCAGAAACTTGTGGAGCTGCGCCTCAGTTGCGTTCGTTGAAGTATTCTCTTTTCTCATTGAAATACCGTGCACAGTGGTGGTCTCTGGCAGTTTTCTTCTTTTCTGTTTTTATTCTGTTTTCATTCTGCTTTCTCTTGTCTGAAACACTGAAATCAAACCATCACCGGACAATTGATTTCCAGAATCCTATTTGTTTGTTTCTGAGTCTGAGATCGATGAACATGATTCGATGGGTGACTGGTCAGTGTTTTCCCGTATCTTGAACTGATCTTGTTTATGACTCGTTTTGTTTGTGAGAAAAGACCTCAGAATGGCGCCAATGAACTGCAGTCCATTCTGTTCGACCTCAGTCCATTCCGTTTGACCTTTGCGAAAATTACTTTCAGTTGTTGTTTGGTTCGTGTTTTCAGCCTTTTCTCCCGATATCATGGGTCGCTCTGACTGAAGGTCTGCTTTTCATTTCTCGCTGTTGGACACAGAAAATCGTCTGGAAAGACAGCCGTTCTTGGCTAACCAGGCGTCCATTGGCGTTCACAGGAATCTGCTTGTTGTGAAATGGTCAGTTTTTCAAGCTGGCCCTTGAATTCCGACGTGTGCTGTGTTGAGCTGCGCTGTTGCTGGGATGAGCCTTCCCGAGGAAATTGGCTCCCTGAAAGTCATTTTGTTTGTTGTCACTCCACACTGCTCACTTGTCCACAGCAGCAGCTGCCTAAATCCATCCTATTTTCCCCAAACAATTCTTAAGTCTCTCTCAACTTTGATATCGATTGTGTACTCAGCAATTGTGTAATTCCGTTAGTTACGCAGCGGAACTGAAAAGAGATTGCAGGCTTTGGGGACGGTTCTGTGTTGCAGGCCGTGGTGATGGGCACGAATTGAAATTGTGCTGTTAGGTCCAATCAGAAAGCTGTTGATCAAAGCAATACATTCGACAGCACGGAAGACACATCTATTCTCAATTTCAAATGAAATGTACAAAAGAAAAAGGTCTTTTCGGACGGCACATTAAGAAAGGAAGACACTTTAAAGTTGCTGCATGGAAAGCTAACTCAAGGTCTTGCACAAAAAGATGTTGAAGGGCAACGAAGAAAGGACATTTTAAGGGCCGACTTTTGAGTAAACCAGGCGAAAGGAAGGACTTGCGATGTGTTGCTCCCTTCCCCTATTTGGATTGTCGTTCAGTCTTTAATCGATACATCCTCATGTCTGATTTGAGCGTTGCTGAACAGTAGCATGTCAAGTGACTGAAAGAACTCTTTGCATTTTGCAGACGATCAAGAGCGAGTTTGACCATCACGACAACTTGCTGAAGGAGCTGGAAGCGCAAGTGGACAGTTACAATGCCAAGGGCAACACGGAGGCAGCGAGCAGACTCCAGCAGCAAATCTCACTCCTCAAGGTTTGTGACTTTTTGTGCTTCACGAAACAAGTAAATCTGCACATATTCCTTTGGAAAAAAACATTGCGGACTCAGGGAAGTAAGCTGCTTCGAGACAATTTCTTGTGCCTCTTACCGGTGCGCATCTGTGGAAGAAGTATTGGAGATGGCAATTCATTTTGTATTGACTAACTGAAGTTTGTAGCTCTGGTGGTCATTAGTTATTTTTTGCTGTGTGGTGGAGTCGTCCGCCTCAGTGATGTATCGTCCCTCAGGGCAAACAGCAAATCATAAGGAGACATATTCGTTTTCTCAAGAACGAGATGTTGTCCGTGATGGACGATCATTTATGTCGGCGGAAGACGGTCAGAAGTTTGCGTGCAGATTAAAACTGCTTTGCAGCTGTGTCTCGTGCAGAGAATGAAGAAACTGGTGTTCCTCCCCGTGGGTGCTGAAATCATTCAAATGGTTTCTTTGGTTTTGGCTTTCGGTCTGTTTTGCTCCGTTTCCAATCAGCACAGTTACTCGGAAATTGAGAGATTTGTGATTTTGCTTTATGTTGCATCAAGAGTTTTTCTGGAAGACCTCTCAGTGTGAAGAATCCCCAGCGAGGAATTATTTCGAGTATTTACACCCACCGCTGTCAGGAAGCTTGATTACTGCGTAATTTATAATTTTTATTTGCCATGGGGCAATCGTCTTGTCGTTCTTCGCTGTCGGGTGTGTTTCTCAGAAGTGCATGTCCCGTGATGGGTCTGTTGATCAATCAAAACAATCCATTTGTGAGGCGGCGCAAATTTTTTTTGTGCTCATGTTCTCTGCTTTGGTGAATCTTGCGTGGAGCAAGGACGAATGATCACAATGAAAAGGTCTTTGAAACCAGTGGAGAACAAGTCCTGATGAAGTGTGATCGATAAGAAACTCCTTCGGTAATTGGACGTTGTGTTCGGCGAAAGAACAGCACTTCGTGGTCCGTGTTGACAAGCTAATTTGCTCCCATTCAACTTACAAATGTGCCTGGCGTTGCTGATCAGCTAATTTAAAGACACTAGTTGTTGATTTCGGGGTCTGTTTGGCCTATTGAGCGAAAAGTCTGGCAAATGTCAGGAAATAGCTTTGTTGCTCGTGAACGTCTTGGAAAGAATGGTGCCAGAAAAAGTTGAGGTGCCGTACGTGATGAAGACTGCCTGCCGTTTCTTTGAAGATTTGATGAAGCTTTTTATTTTTCTGTCAATGTCATGCATTTCCCTTCCAGCTTGCATCGAAAGAGTAATCTTGTGATTGCAGAAGCACTACGGGGAAGTGATGGCAAAGTTCCACAAGTTCCAGCGGCCGGTGGATTTCGAGCCGAAGCTGACGCACGTGAAGCGCGTACTGGATGAGATCGAGGAGAGGATGCATCTGATCGAGATCCGCAGTGACGACACCGAGACCCTGCAGACGCAGCTCGATACGTGCTTGGTCAGTGAAAATGTCACAGGACACCCCTCAAGTCTGTGTGTGTGTTCTGTGTGTGTGTGTGTGTGTTCTGTGTGTGTGTGTGTGTGTGTGTGTGTGTGTGTGTGTGTGCGGAGGTGTGTGTGTCTGTGGAGGTGTGTGTGTGTGTTCTGTGTGGAGGTGTGTGTGCGTGTCTCTCTCTCTCTCTCTCTCTCTCTCTCTCATTCATTGGTGATTTTGTGCCAGTTGAATGGATGTCATTGCTGGATGCGGTTGTATTTCATTCTCTTTTGTCCATTTGGGCTGCATTTCTGGGAAGTGTGAGGCTGAACGTATCTGACGCTTCATCACGCGGCAAAGAGAAACTGCATGTTTGCCCTTGATCAACCGATTCTGAGAACTTGTAAAATTGGGCGTTCTTTGGTTGTGTCAATGAGAACAAAGTGAAGTGACGTGAGACGACCAGTTGTGGTGGTTACCACTGCGATCAGTTTCGATTTGGGTGGTTTCTGTGTTCTACACGAGACAGTTTTGCTGCTTTCAGAAATTCTACAAGACGATGAGTGAGATGAAGGGGGAGGTGGAGTACGTCATTAAGACCGGGCGTCAGGTCGTCGAGCAGAAGCAGGTCGACTTCCCGGACAAACTGGGCGCGCAGATCGACGCCATCAAGCAGCAGTACAACGACCTGGGCGCCTCTGTAAGAAAGCCGAGGACTTGCTTCAGATTTGTTGAAAAATGTTCAGTGCATTAGAAACAGGCGAACATTTGTGTTGTAATTCTGCCCTTGCACTTTGAAGCAGATGTGTCCCTGTTGTTTTAGGTTACTGCCGGCAAAGCAGAGTTGGAGAAAGGCCTGAAGTTGGCGAAGAAGATAAAGAAGGAGTCTGGTGTGTTGGAGGAGTTGATCACCGCGGTGGACGAAACTCTGGTTGCACAACAAACAGCTAAAGGACCCATCAACCATGAAGATCACTTGAAAACGCTCGCTGTAAGTACCTTTTGGTGTTGAACTGGCGTGCTCGTTTTCAAAGTTGAAGAAGAGGAATTGAGACGAACAAAACAATACATTTCCAGGCGGCTCAGGAACAGATCAACAAGAAGCAGCCAACGGTGAGCACTCTGAACGACGCCGTGACGCAGCTCACCGAGATGGCGGAAGAAGGGTCCGTGGCGGCGGCCGAGACTCAAGTCAAGGACATCAAGGACAAATTCGCTGATTTGACTGAGAACATTGAGCAGAGAATTCGAGACATAAAGGTGAGGCTTCTGACAGTTCGCTGCAGTGCTATGATCCTTTGCCCAGTTGAAGCGTTGTTGCGACGACGCTTTCTCTCAGATGGCAGCTTCAGCACAGCTTCGCTCGGCTGCCTGAGGTTTTTGCAGCTCCTGATTGTCTGATGTTGCAATGTGTAGGAGACTCCGTAGTAGATAGAGGCAATATTTCCAACACATATTTCGTGCAGAAAACATCGTCTGCATTCATCGTCGCACACTGCGTTCAGACCACTTTGATGTGGGTGGTGCGAATTGGGTGGTTTTGTGTTTTCGTGCCAAGTGCAGTCCCAGCTTCGGGCTTTCACAAATACTTTATTTGTATTTGTGCAGACAAGAAAGTGACTTCCCCATCGATGCCCAATCGCTTTGAAGTTTTGTTTCGCTCTTTCATTGCAGAATGAGGTGCTGGCTTTGGATGAACAGTACAAGAACTTCACGCAGCAGCTGTCTCCAATCAAGCTCTGGCTGGACAAAACCTCGGCCACTCTGGAAGCGTCTGACAAATTATCCGAAGACCAGAGGATCTGTGATGCTGAGATCGCCAAATACAAGGTCAGTCCTCTCTCACTTACATTTCTGAACGAACATGCGTTTGGAGGGAGCAGTCGTTGAAGAACTTGAGCGTCAGAAAATGAAGAGAGTTGCATTGTTTCTCCCACAACGCAGCTTCGCCACAGTGCTGAAAATTAGCTATTTTAGGAGGACTGCTGGTGTCACAGATGTCTGGCTTCGTTATCTGTCTTCCGGTTCTTGTTGTTGCGGGCTTCAGAAAATGCACACTGCATTGATAGTTGACGATTTCGCGAGTTTCAACTGCTTCTCGAAATGGAAACAAATTTTAGTGCTTGTTCACGTCAAAGCACACGTTGATGTTGACGCGTACGTGTTCATGTTGAGTTCCACAAGGGTGTTTGTTCTTTTTTCTCGAAAGACCCCGTGCTAAACACAGTGTTCGACGACGATATTTCACTGTATCCAAGCACAAAATGGAATTTTATTGTTCTCATTAGCCTTGGGGCTGCAAATAAGTGAAGCATTGATTGCAAGTTGAGGAAAGAGGATCTTTGGGCCAAAGGGAAAACGGCATCAGACTTGGTTCTCCTGCCGTTGATATTGATTAGCTATGGAATCGAACTCTGGTGTTGAACACCGTTGTGCATCAAAGCAGATGTTGGCCTTGGTAGAATCACATCTTACATTCATGATGTTTATCTGGAAGCTTCTTGCTTCGTCCACAGTTGCAGGTTTTGCGGATTAGGGTGACGCCCATGCTTTGTCCTTGTTGCCTTGAGACTTCACTCTTTGTTTGGCTGAAACACTGCAAAAATAGGCTTTGCGTTTTGTTTGTTGACGTTTTCTCCGTCAATCCATCCCACCCGCGCGAGCAGGTGCAGTGGTCCGATTCATCTCACTTCTTTGTAAGACACTTAGCAAGTTTGGGAGTGCAAGAATCTCCATCCATCATTCAGGTTCTTGGCTAAGTGAATCGTTTGTCTTTTCGTAATATGACATGATGGCCTAAACTCGCTCTCGCTTCATTCATCACGCGCGTCATGCGCTGTGAACTCGAGCACTTGGAGCGAGACCTGATGGCTCTGAGGAACAGTACGAGTTCAACAGAACAGCAGCGCACCACTCGTCGAACCGTGGTTTCTGGTCATTTGCGTCTCCGCCGCCCCGCCCCGCTCCAGACGGGAGAAGCTTGGAACAGAGGCGTTGGTGTCATTCAAGCTGAAACAAATTGTTGCTTCCTTTTCTTGTCAGTCCTTCACGACATGACTTTGAGCGGAACGTGGATTTCTTGTCCGAGAAACTCGTTCACAGAATGATAGCCGACAGTTGGTTCACAACTACATTTTATGTGCCGCGTTGAGAGCTGGCCGCACACAAGAGTGAAGGTGGGATTTATTCGGCAATTTTCTCGACAATTGCACCTGAAGCTGTAGACTCCTTTATTGGAAGTCGAGACATTTTATGAGTCATTTGGGGAAGCTCCCCAGGTGAAGAACAGCGTCCAAGGCAATTTTATTGCATATTGTGTCTTAGAGCCACATCATTAGAACATGTAACGCTTTCGCATCAGTGGCGGCTGGAATGAGAAAAGCATCTCTTCTTTCGGGGAAAGGACAGAAATTGACGTATATTTGAGCATCGATCCGGGGGTACCTCCCCTTCGTTTCAAACGTCTGGAGGTGTAGAATGGCCGTTAGTATCCATGTAAATGTGCACATTGATGGAAAAGCAATGATGCATGGGTTGCCATGAGAAGCTGCGTTGGTACAGATAAGGCACGGAGGTGTTGGCTGAACAGCCTTCTCACGGACCTCACTCATCACCCGAGATCGGTGCCGGGGGAAGGGAGTCCCAGACCTACTCAAAAAGGGTCCTGCTAATTCAAAGACTACCGACCAAATCCAGTGCGGTTACAGAGTAAACAACACGATGTCGACCACGTCGCACCCGTCGTTGAGTCCCCGGGACACGAGGCGCAGAGAAGCGGGACAGCAAGTCAACGACCCGGCTAATAGTGGTCGGTTCCCCCTGATGGTGGCATCAAGAACGCTTCGTTGAACTCACTGCAACTCAATGTCATTTGCGTTACACACTGGACGGACTGAATGGAACGTGCGAGTCCCGTTTCTTCCTCGAGTCCGGACGCGACAATGTAGAACGTCAGTGTCAAAACCTCCAGTTTCTGAGCACGTGACTGCTGAAGGACATCAGCACCTGTCGCAATTGTGTGCGGATCTTCGAGAACCGTCAATAGTGGGTGTCTAAAGGAACATTGACATTTGGAGAAATCTTTATCTCGTGGATACGCAAGACTTTTATGCATCAGCCGGTATGCGGCTTATTTAGGCAAGAGTGTGCAGCCTTCAACAGCTCCATATTGATTCCATATAAATGAAAGTTTCTCCTGAAGCTGGGTCCCATTCTTATCCAAGAATACGGTGCGTTCGCATCGAACATTCTCTGAGCCTTTGAGCGCATTTGGAATTAACACACTTTTTCGTCTTGGATCCTTATTGTGACAAGGCTATTCAATATCCTGACTGGTAAGGAAATCTTGGTCGTTTTCTTTCCTGTTTTGATTTGGTTCTTGAATTACTTTTCGCCTTTCGTTCTTGCTTTCAGCGGTCGTTGTTGGTGTTGACGACATTGTGGAAGTTGAGCTGTGTTTACACACAGAAAGTGAGGGTGCAGATTCTCTTTTCAGAGGATGGTTCTTCTCTGTGCAATCTTCCGCCGGCTTTGACAGATAAGGAAATCGAAAGCTAGTTCTGTCATGCAAAATTGAATCCATGACCAGCATACATACCCGTCCAGAATGCGTTTAGTGTGATTGATGTCAGCCACACGGAACCCGCCCCGTCTTCGTTCGTGCTTGTTTTGAGGTATGTCTTCGTCATACGTTGGCGTTTGGAGGGGTATGTCCAATTGTTTTCCCCCCATGTCACTCTGCTTTTGACGCTTTTTTGTGAAAGGTGGCGTTCGCAAACTTGATTCTGTGACCTTCGGTCGTGTTGAGCGCATTGAACGTCAAGTAAGTGGCCCCTTACGGTTCAATACATCTGTCCTCGGAGCACACAGAGAGCGTGACCATCATCTGCTAATACGTGCACTTACCGCTTGGAAATAGACATAATTCCGCCAATGTTGCAGATGTGACATTTCACATGTCGAGCGCAAAGCTGTGTGTGATCCCATTACGTCGCCGTACTTGCGCCAGAATGTTGCCTGCAGATCTACTTCAGGCACGATTGAAAGTTACGTTTACAAAGCTGCGCACTTTGGATGCAGTCACGAAAAGATGCGTTGAAACGCCACAAGGTGAAGGCGGAAGCTTCGGAGTTTACTAGCTCTCGTGAGAATGAGAAACCGACCTCATTATCATCTCAACCGTTCGTGACTGAAAACAACTAATAACAATAATTTTTGTCCGGATCTGGACCAGAATTGGCTGTGCATCAAACTCTTGACAAGGAAGATTTTGGGGGAAACCTTAGGGCTGACGTTGGTTCACACAAGTCAGCAGACAGAACATAATATCTCGTATTCGTGCGCCAAAACTTTCGATCTTTTCCTGTTTGGTTGCGACCACGCGGCCACCTGAATTGCGAGGTATGTTTGGGTCCGACCGTTCGTCTCGTTCGTCTTCGTCAACTGCGTAACGGGCAAAATGTGAGGAACAAGGAGCAACTGTTTGAAATGAGGAACCAGAAAAACTGACACGTCTCGATTGGAAACCGCAGTGACAAGTTGGCTCCGCAAACGGGAGCTGCAGAGCAGCGCGGTGGATTGATTGGGAACAACTACTCCCGACAGAACGCAAGGCCAAAACTTCCTGTTTTCAGACAATCAAATTAATGGAACTGATAATCATTGTTGCTTCCTTTTGCTCTCAACAGATCGCATGGTTGCCTCATTGGCTGTGCTTTGGTGATGAAAATCCGCGATCGATAGATCTCTGAGTACATTTTTTGGGCACAAACAGGGTTCTTGTGAGTTTGCTGAAAATTAATTGGAGTCTTTCGGCAGCACCGCTTGATCTGTTGAAGCTCCTTCAAGAGATGATTCGGAAACTCCGTGAGGACAATGTTTGCTGGAGAACTTGTCGATTGTGTTGCCATTCTGTGCTTTGGGCGTCTCCGGTTCACAGCCCAAAGAAATCTGAGTCCAGGCCCGAAGCACAGTGCTCCCTTTCACTCGGATTTGTGCACGCAGCTCTTTTGGAACACGATTCTTGTCCACCGAATAACAATGTGGTTGTTTTCTGTGTTGACGGTTTGCAAACAGCTGTGCCAAAAGAGAGAATGGGTAAACTTGGTCTCCCACTGGTCTGTCGACTTCGTGCATTTGCACACCGCTTCAAGTTGTCACATTCGGACTGGGACCACTCGAAAGCAGATCCGTACACTCTGTGACAATTGAATTTCAACCCAACCAAATGCAGTTGCGAGGCATGCGGTGTTTGTGCTGTTGAACGCACACGGTGGACAGTCAGACAACAGCACCAGGGCTCCTCAACACGGATTCTTCTATGAAGTTGTCGCTTGTGGACGCACATTGTCCGTGTCATCCGATCATGGCAAAGGCGCCAGTTCTTGCCGTGAAATGTGACTGTCATTTGTATCAAGCTCCGTGGCCTCAAGTGGAAGCAAGTATCTCACTGAGAATTTCTTCAGTGTGTTCAGTTGAAGGACAGTTGAAGGTTTAACTAGAATTAGAATCACGGTCCAAGTTTGAAAGTCGCGATTCCACGCACACGATCGCCCTCCCACTATGCATCCTAAACAGGGTTGATAGGCGTTAAATTCTTCGCTCAATTCTGCAGTTTGACATTCAAAGCTCTGGAACATTGTGTGTGAAAAGCACTGCGGAGGTGGAAATCGTCGGAGGTAAAGTGGCCTGACAGGTCCCATTGCAATGAGGTATGGCTCGAGATGATTTCTCACAGGAACGTACAATTACATTTGCTTTGTCATCAGTTGTTGGCAGCTCATTGCACTGAACGGGGAAACAGGTCTCACAAACATCGTGCTGTTGAAATCTTGGAAAGTGTTTCTTTCATGAAGAGCAGGCTTGTTCGATAGGGGCTGAAGGTTTCATTTCCTTGGAGCCAGTGGCGTTTGTTGTCAGTTTGGCTGGCAGGTGTCACGCGGGGACGTCCAGTTTGCATTGTTTGAACGAGAGTAGCGCACTTCGCCCGCGGACGAGGCCCTCCAGGACCAGGTGCCGGGAACTGATACTCGTTTCCTAACTTTGTGTTTGAATGGAAAATACCTCTCAAATTGGTGTCGACGGACAGAAAGAGTTCGTGACAAATTCCCTGAGCGTCCTTATGTTTGGACTGCAAAAGTTGCCACGACATCCAAGTTGTGTTCGATTTGCATTGGGAGGAAACATTTCTCATCGTCGACAGCTTTCAAATATGTTTTGTTGATAAGTACTCAGGAGACTAGAATCTGTGGAGCTCTTGCGTGATAATGTCCCTTTTCAGACAAGAAATTCTGCAAGCAATTCCTGCAAAGGTTTTCTCCGTGGTTGTCTGCGTCGAGAACAAGAGATTCTCTTTCTGGGTTTTGTGTTTTTGTCCATGTGAATTTTTCTGGCTTCAAAATATCGCAAGGAAAATTTTCTTTGTCGCTGCGTATTTGCTCATAAAGTCCTGTAGACGCATCATGTGGACTGTGCAACGAGACGTTTCATTGTGATTCTTTTCGCAAACAAGATCAATCAATCGATGAATCATTAAGCTTCTTGGTTCGCCGTTCACCCGTGTGCCTGTCGATGACTTCAATCTCGACGCGACATTGGAGTGTCATGAAAGCAAGGATATTTCAATAATTTGCTGAAAGAAATAGACTCCAACAGAAATAGCACACGCAAGACCAAATCGTCGCAAACCCGCGCCATCCTGTGCTTTGTTGACTACCAAGCATTTTATTCTTGAAAATGCGGATGAGCGACAAACGGACTGAAGCCAAAACCACTGTTCGTCCGGAATCTGTAACAGAACGTCAAGGGAAATTATGCTTTCAGGTGGTCCACAAAACTTTGAGACAAAAAACTGCTCCAGGCTGCAACACGAGTTCTTACTAGTTGTCAGGTCAACCTCCACCCAAGCGAGCCAAACTCGAGGAAAAAAATCTTCAATTTTACCTTCGGCCTCCTCCCTCTCTGAGACAAAATTTCTTCAAGTGTAAGACTTGTGAAACACATTGACCTCAAACCTGCCACAAACTTGAACTTCTCAGGCACACATTGCTTCACAGTCTGAAGGACGTACAAAAGTTCGACTCAGATTCTCGTCAGACTTCCCTCTTTCCACAGAACGGAAACATTGCAATTCCCGAGATGTGCGTCTGCACAGACAAGTGCTCTTGTTGTGTTTTACTTTGTGTGTGAACTTCCGACGAAGGAGGAAAAAACACTCTCATCTGAGTTCTGGGCATGTGTCGTGGGAGGCCCGTACACGTCGCCCCACAGTGCTGTGGAGAGACTCACAGTTGTCACCACCAAAAACTGCATTTCCTTTTGACGGAATTTGTCTGAAAAAAAGCTTTGCAAAAATGGAACAAGGTTTGTAGCTTTGTTTGTTTCCTGAGTGAAAAGGGAAACGTGGAATCAATGGAAAAGGAGGAGAGGTACCTGTCAACCGTCCCCAGCTGAGGTGGGTGTGCTTCCAGATTTCGGGTGGAGGCACACCTTGTCCCTTTTCCTGTTTGGGTGTTGTCGGAGGCATGGAGCCTGGAGAAGGCTTCACTGGAAGAAGCAAACAACTGTCGTGCAGCTAATGGGTGGGAGCGTGAGGCTTTCAATCGCTGTAGGACTTCTCGTCGAACATGATATGGTCACACGTGTTTTGGGATTACAGGCTTCCGTGTGCTGGGTGAATACATCTTCACGTTTCTCGTTGTGTTTGTTGGTCGGTAGACACAATGCACGAGCCGAATCTGCTGTGAATTGCTCTGTTTGCGAAGACGACTTCAGAGAAGATAATTGTGTGTGTTCTCCTGACGCAAAATCTTTTGGACACGGGATGAAATCAGAGAAGGTGTGAATTCGCGTTGTTGAGCTTTTTAGAGGTGGACTTTGGATTTGGCAGGCTTCGTTCTCGTTGCAATGGATCTCACTGCAGCAGAGAGGGCGATGAGAAATGCAGGAGAAGCTGACATAGCAGCTCAGCTGGACCCAGCGGGTTGGGGCCGCCCAGGCCAACGATGAAGCCATTCATTGTGCAACGCTGCAGAACGCACTCTATCTGCTGGCCCCTCCTGGATCATCTGCTTCTCAACAGATGTTGTTGTGAAACAGCGAAGAGTAGCGAGAGAACGCTCGATGTGTAAAGTTGTCTTTGTGCATCATCAGCGAGAAGAAATTGTGATGCGAAATGTTACGTTTGCAATCCAGCTGCCACATCGAGATGGATTGTGCTTTGAGGCGACAAACATTTCTTCTGATGGCGAATTTAGGCGGAGTCTGCGTGGGATAGAATTTGTGTCTTGTTCCGTGATATCTTTCAATGAAGACAGGTGGTTGCTGGATTGTTTGCCTCATTGATCTTGATCATGGCCGAATGTTAACGTTGGAAAACACTTTTCAGTAAAATTTCTGGCCACAAATTGTTTCAACGTCAGCCAGACGGAGGCAGAACAGATCGAAGTGCAGGAAACAATATGGCGTTTTGTATTGGTGAAATTCCTCTCATCAATCACAGATCTTCTTTGGTGAGCAGCTTTTCTCTTCTGTTTGCTTTTTCAATGTTGGTTGTCTGGGTGTGTGGCCAAGGAACGTTTCGTATGGTGTCTGGCTTCAAGATCAAGGGTCCAGAGGCTGTACGTTGTTTCCCCATTGTGCGTTGACCAGAACTGCACCAAAGATGAATGTCGGGTGGATTGTCGGGATTGTTCTTTTCTTTGGTGAACAAATGATCCTGACCACGCGAGTCCCTCAAAGGCCTTTGATTACGATTTGTCGCTGTCGAGATCTGACCAGCTTCATCGTTTTTGGAAGTGGGTTGAGGATCTGTTTTTCACCTTCGTTGAATCCTTCAGGCGCTTGACTTCGTGATACTTCTGTCTTCTTCAATTACTCTCCAGTGGCTGCGAGATTCAAATGGAAAGAAGTCTTTTTCCGAAAGGCGAAGTGATTGCATTGTGCTGTAAGAACTGGAGGCGTTGGAAGCTTGCAGGGTGTCGTGTTACTCGCATTGTTGCAAGATAAAGGACGTGCCTTTGCGTTGCGATCTCGGGTTCGTCGTCGTCGAAAAATTTGCCAAAGAGAATCATGAAGTGAATCGTACACTCGTATTGGCAGGATTGAACAAGGCCGATTTTCTGCGTGAAAATCAATAGGCATTTTACAAATGCCATCACTGTCCCTGTATTGAAAGGATAGTCAAACCATCCGAGATACACGCACGTTTGGAGCAGATTTGAGTGTTTGTAAGTGACTGCGCCTCCGAGCCCCAGCCATTTTAATGAGAGAGCAGAAGCCAGGTGCTCAGTGATGTGGATTAACGAGCGATAAAAAACATAAAATACGAATCAATTTAAGTGTTCTGAAAATGTCATTCGTGCTTTTAGCTCTGCTCGCATCGTTTCAATTCTCACAAATGTCATTTTGAAAGGAAAGCTGCATAAAATCACGATTTTCAATCGCGGAGTGAAATAACATATCGAGAGCGTTTCAGTGCGCAAGTACGAGAGGAAAAGTGGCTCGAGATCGAGCGTTGAATCAGGTTGACATGTTGTGCTCGCGAGGAAAATACGACAAGGAGTCTTTGCTCGACACACATGAAACAAAATGGTTCTCCTCTGTGGCGCCTTTTTAATTACATTATTCTTTGAGGACGTCGGAGCGTCTTCCCTTTCAAGTCTGAGATGACCCAGTTGCATTAGTTCCGTTGTCATCGCTTCACAACAGCTTTTGTGTAACAAGCGCCTGGTGCCACGCCCAAGCACTTCCGCGATTGACACCCTTAATATTCTCTGCACCTTTCTATCTGAACCAAACTGGAATGCTTGTCACCACCCACAGTTCTGCAGAAAAGTCTGCTCCGCGTACGAACTGGTGATGCGCAAGTCGGAAGTCGATGATACGAGAACCCTTGCTGTTCGGTAAATGGTGCGTGTGGCTCCGTTCCATTTTGAGCGCACGGTTTTCAGCGATCCGCGGGCTTCGACCAGTCAGGATTGTCTGTATGCCTGTGTGTCTGTGCACAGGAGCGGGGTAACAGCATCAGGCCATATCTCACAGGGACATGGTCATGATACCCCCCCCCCCCCGGGAAGGATGAATGCATCCGGCCATATCCTACCTGGGACATGGCTGTGTCCTGCCCCCTTTGGCAGGATGATATTGAGCATCAGGTCATGTTCTTCCCTCCTGGGACTGGCTATGTCCACCCCAGCCCCAGTAGGATGATAACAAACATCAGGCCAGCCCTACCTGGGACATGGTCGTGTCCTGTCCCCTGGAAAGTTGATAGCGAGCATCAGGCCATGTCCCACCAGAGACATGGCCATGTCCTCCCCACCCAAAAAGCTGCGGGTTTCTAAGCTTTGCATTCTTGTTGGCGTGAGTGTAGTCACAGTTGACCAAACTGGCAAAAAAAAGCAGTGAAGCAGCAAGACCATGGATGAGTTCAAAACTACCTGGGAGGATGAAAAATTCAGACATTGTGCAAAAGTGTGGTCACAGTTTGTCATGGCTCACAGTTGGGCACCTTCTCACACTCTCTGAGCATTTGAAAAACAAACAACACCACAGCAGTTATCTTGCATTTCACCATCACAACGTAAACTCATTTGTTCACGGCACCAGCTCGTTTTGGATGACTTGGCAGACACGGTTTGAGTCCTGTGAACCATGCAGAGAAAACGTCTGGTGGAGAAGACGGACTTGATCGCAATGTAGCGGAGATTTCTCTTGAAATCACCTTCCATCCTCTCAGAGCTTTTAAATTATTTATCGGCGCCATTACCATTGTTGTTGTGGCCGTTTGGTGTAATGTACTCGTGAGCAGGGATGGTGATTTGAGGGGAATGTTTCTGTGCTGATCAAAACAGATTCAGCGAAACTGTTGTTGGTATGCACTCGTAGAAAACAATCGTTGTGTTGCCTATTCTGCAGTTGACCAATTCTCAGACACGTTTTAGCTCAGGGAATTTACTTTTTGCCTGCAAACTTTGTTTCTCAGTTCAGTTGCAGACAAAAAATCTTGTTCCACTCAGTCGTCAACAACAACAAAAGAAGAAATGTATCTGACAACTTGATTTCGCTGGAATTTGTGTCACGTGCATTGACTTTTGGATTTGGCAGCCAACATTGTCTCACCACTTTGCCTTCTCTCTTGTGAACCAAAGAAATCGTCAAAAAAATCAAATTGTAGATCAAGGGGAAAGAATTGTGACCTTGATTGTTGGATGACACCCAGATGTTCATTTACTTCACCGTCATGATGCCTGTGCTCCAGCCGTTGGATCCAGTTGTCCCAGATCATGTCTTCAAGGATTTTAGGCGCAAGCAAAGTTACGTGTGTGGTTCAAAGCGAGGAGGCATTGAATACATCTGCCGCTTTGTTGGACAGATTGGTGAAGGACGCAGGTGATGGCTAGACGTGCAGTACAAAAGTGGTCTTTGCCAAACTATAAGAAGTGAGCAATGGCGATCGATGATGCACTGATTGGATTTGGCGGCCTCATTGACATCACCTCCAGTGCTGAGTGACTCAGTGTCTTCATGTTGTCAATAATTAACGCAGTTTTGTTCATTTGTTCTGCTCAGTTGAATCAGATTGCTGCATATCATACCAAATCCGATAAATTGTTGCCCACCACAACTGCGTGTGGGCTCAACGAAGTCTGGATAACTTTCCTGATCAAAATCACAGGTCAGAATTTGGCTGCCCCTTGATGCCATGTTTGTCCGCCTGGCCGTCCGAACTCAGCACTCAGACTCGATTTGCCATAAATTTGTGTTCTTCTTTGTGGGCGCTGAATGGAAAATGTCCACCGGCAAAAAGGCCGTCAATCGAGGCAAAAAGTCGGTTGTTGTCATCGTGATCTGGGCTCAGCGATGAGTTGATTAGCAAACGTGCATTGCTCGCAGGTATGTTTGTGACGCAATGAAAACAGCGAGTAATTAGACCACAGCTGTGAACATTTGGACATCTTGCATCTCGTCCTCTGTGCAATCATACCATCAATTCCGAAGGTGGGATCATTGCAAGGAGTTTCGGATACAATTCCTGCTCCGCAGGCGCGCATATCTGGAATTTATTGATGCTAGGAAGGCTTGCTGATTGCTGGGCTACAACTGCAACACTCCGGTGAAGAAAGGTTGTAAAAATTACTATCCTTTGCATTACAGCCGTCATCTTTCTTTTTTCTGCTTCTTCAAAGAATACCGTAGTTGTGTGTGGGCTCAACTTCTGCGCGCCACGGGTTGTTTGGAATTAGCTTCTGTACATTATCCGTGGCCTTGTGTCCAGATGCGCAATCGACGATGTTCGTGTGGTCTCTCATATCTTACTGTGAGGGAAGGCCGCTCAGAAAGCACAACAGGTGGAGGATGGAGAACAATTGCAGTGATAAAAACTGAAGAAAATAGATTTCTGTAACCCTTTGGGAGGAATTGCAATGCCGGTGAAAAGTGGGTTCAAGGCAAGGTGCTGGAATTGCACTATTTTCATTCACGGCGAGTAGTGGGAAGTTGTAGTGCAGCGCTGAGTAATCCGCGGCACTCATTTCTCATCAGGGCTCTTGACAAGCTTGTTTTGCTGCCGCGGCTTCGAGCAGGAACGGAGCGGATTACTGCGAGATCCGAATCACGCTTCAAAACTTCTTTGATTGCCACGAGAGCGAGATCTCTGCACGTAACCTCGCACAAGAAGAAAATGCTTTGATAGGTAATTTCGACTGTGCGCATGTGAACCTTTCGCCACGGATATTTGGATGTGCGCGATGATATCGACGCAAATGGTGGGAGTTATGAAAGGGCAAACATTTCATCACGGATGAAGAAAGAGATCATTACTGGTTTGATTTATGTTTGACCAGTGGCGTTGGCGTCTGTGTGTGAACTGCTGCATCGCAAATACAGTGAAACAGGTGAAGCTGAGAAGCCTTGAAGGTTCGGGGCGAAGGCCTGGAACCAAATGAACCACGAAGCCCGTCGGAATTCAGTGCATTGGTCAGTTGAGTGTGTTTTTGTGGTCGGCGGTTGATGCGCAGATTTCTCCCTCCGTGATGAAGCTGCTGGGTCTGCGCGATAAGGGAAGAATGAGATATCCAAACAGCTGAAAGATGGTCGATGGTGACCTCGTCTGGAAGAACAGTGTGCAACAGCAAACGTGGTCAGGATTTTTAAGGACAACCAGACACTGTTTCCCTTTGTTATGAGACACAAACATGAAGCACAGCAATCGAGTGGAACAGGGAACGCACAGGTGATTCAGATGGACTTGTCAAGTGTTGTATTTCCTTCGGTTGTATCAAGTACCCAGGATGGCTCAGGGTGTGGACAGCTTTTCAGCGCTCAGTCACAGAGCTTCACTGGTGAGTGTTCTTTTTGTTTGATATGTTGGCAAGGTTCGGTACTCTGTCAGCTCGAAGAATTTTACGACGCCAGATCTGGATCTACTCGTGCAGGTGGAGGCTTGAGTTCTCCTGCCTAAGGTTTGAAATTCTCGACTCAGTTTTGTTTGGAGGACCTCGCTCGAATCTGCCCGCACATTGCAGGACCACGTAAGTGGTGAGCAATGCAGTGTGATTGTGCAAGGCAGATTTCGACCACATTGAATTTTCCGAACGAAGAACTTACCTTGTGGAGCATCTCGTTTGAGTGAGTCTGCCTGCAGTGCAGGTGATGAAGGAAACGTACACATTGCCCACTAAATGCGGTATGGCTTCGGGGAAAGGGTGAAGTGCAGACTTTGGAGGAAACAACATTGCACACAATGCCTCGGGAGTTGGGCCAGTGCTCACAGGGGATGCTTTATTCAGCTTGTCAATCCTGTGACACATTAATCTCATGGGTAGGACTTCGCCAAACATTGCTTTTTTGTTGCACTATTGGAAGACACTGAAACGCAGCAACTTTCTGCTGGTCAGTGTGACCGAAACTGACGCGCTCTCTGGAGAAGACGTGGATTCCTCAGAGTAAAATATATATATATATATATTTGTGTGTGTGTGTGTGTGTGTGTGTGTGTGTGTGTGCGGGTTTGTGTCTGTGTATGATCACTTTCTTCAAGGTCTCAAGTTTCCATCCTCTACACAGCATTCGTTGTCACTCGTGACAGGATCACATTTCATCTTCACCTCTTCTTGTCACATCGACTTTCTTTGGGTGGAAGGCGCTTTGTCGTTTTTGCACCGTCAATGCACGCGGATGTGGATACGTTTTCAATTGTCTTCACCCACGAACTACTGAATCGTGCTGATAATAGTGTGTGGTTGTCGCGATTTTGTGATTCAAACATGACGTGTGGTGTCCGCGCCGACGGTAGACATATTTGTGAGGAAACACGGCATTTTGCAATGCATCGAAGCAGGAAGACATTGCCCTGCGTAAACTTTTAGCGCAGGAAAAGTTGATTGAAGAGCTGTCATTCAGGTGCAATTATTTCGTGGATGTTCCGAAACTTTCCACAAACAACTGTGAAAAGTGTGACGTCCAAACTGTTTTCAGTGTTCCCTTCGACAACAATGGTGTTTTTGCTTTCAATAGAGTCCAAATTAGCTCAGACAGCTTGTTTCCAATTATGTCTACGTTCAGCACGTGAGGCAACATAAAAGTCTGCATTGATTTCCAAACAGAACCACAGTGTGTTTCCCATTTGTTGTCCCCTTCCATGTTGAACCCGCATCAAGATGTTTTTGTTCCGGAATAGGTGGTTCTGAAAGGTCTGATGAGCTGAGGTTCTTGCTTCGTACGGTAATGCAGAAAGGTGGAAGTGAGATTCTGTTTTGCCTTTATTTTACTGAAGCAAAGTGGCAATCAGGAAGAGACTGTCATCTGATTTGCAAGGGCTCTTCTCTGTCGGAGAATGTCAAAAGTGACTCGTGTGGAAGAATTGACGCCGTGTAGTTTGGGTCGTTTGATCAGACAGAGGTTTTGATCCTTTCCTTGCAATTCTCACTCAGAGATCAGCGAAAATGCAGCGTTTAGCGTTTCTCCCACGTCTTCGGTGAACTTCACGCAGATTTAACGTTGGTCGAAAGTCGGTCAGCATGCAAGCTGTGGTGGGTTCCCCGCCTTGAAGTCACGAACTTTTCTCGGGTTGAAACGCGCGAGCGTTTGCTGCTTTTCTTGCTACATTTCAAATCCTCGGCTGAATCGGGAATGCCTTGAAGAAATATGTGGAGAGCTTCAAGTGAATAAGTGGGTTTGGCAGTAATGATGGGGGCGTACGCCTGAAAGGAGTTTTGGCTTTGTGAAATGGCTTGAAGTGGAGCTCTGAGTGTTCATTCAGCATTACACGAGTCTGCAGATTGATTCCTCTGTGAAGCCGTTATCAATCACTTGATATCTAGCAAGGGAAAATGATCCGTTGGACGGATTTGCAGCCAGTTGCCTTCTGCTGCACATTTGTTCTCTTCTGAGCAATATCAGGTGGAGGGTTCAATTGTGCTCATTTGATGTCCATTCAGGACGTTCTGTTGTGAAAGAATACCAGTCTGTGTGGCCCTCTAGTGACTCTGTTCACAGTATTTTGTTTTAATCACAGAATTTGGGTGAAAGAGAACAAATTTCGAGCTTGTTCCTCGAAACATCTGTTCCTTCGGCGAGTTGGTGACCCCAGATGATTCAATTGAACAGGTCCGAAGTGTGAAAGAATCAACACCGTGACATCAGACCTGGAGCTTTGTGCGAATTTGCTGAAACACTTGATTGATCACAACTGAAAGTTAAAGAGAAACAAACAGTTGATCTATTGATCACAAACCAACAAGATACAGGGAAGGGGCCATGGATGAAGGGAAACAACCCGCAGGTCGAAGGGACACACGAAACTGTGCCAAACACAACCTCTTTGCTTGCCTCGGTTGTACCATAATTTCATTTTGCCCATTGCACGAAGGACCTGTTGTTGCATTTTTTGTTCAGGTGAAAGGTACAGGTTTTCACCACCGTCGTTTGCTGACGACGGTTTATCTTCTGCTGGTAATGCGAGACAACATTGAACATCGAAGTCATTTACTGGTTTCCACAGCGAAACCAGGTTGCTGACTGCGCTTGCCAAAACAGAGTTAGTTCGTTGATGAGAATTTGTGTGCAGTTTGTTAGCCTTTCTACCTCGCCTACATTGGATGTTTTATCGACCAGTGACATGCAATTTGATGGGAGATCAAAAGATCGGAGCTCAAAGGTTTGATGATGATGTGCGATACATCTCGCTGTATCGTTCGCTCGCCCTGATGAAATGGAACGAGCGCTCGTGGCCTCTTGCAGGTGCAGGCAGATCTGTCACTTTTGGCTTGGCTAGACGAGTACCCGATCCTGAGACACAGTTCTCTGACAGCCACTCGGGAACCAGGGACGGTGTTGTCACCAGAGACGACATCGCACCAAACAAAGACCTTAAAGCGCGCAATTGTTCTGGCTTGAGCGGATTCCTCCGAAGCGACACTGAGTGTTGAGTTGCACAGAACCTTGCACATGCGGTCGATAGGAGGCAAAGAAGTTACACCCACCAAGGTAAACCCAGTTCCTCGAGTATTCAATCAGGGCGTAATTTGCCAAAGGTGCGGCATACCAAGATGCCGTCCGTTACTCATTCTACTTTCGTTGTAAACACTGAATCATTCCCATAACCCCGCTAGTTCAAACAATAAAAAATACCCCTGTAATTTGTGGCAAAAACTCGGGTGATCTTTTTTGTTTCATTTGGATCAGAGCCTCGTATTCTTTGGCCGTAAAGAAAAGGTGCGCAGAACGATGCTTTGATTTTCTGAATCACAGAGAAGAGTCTGTTGGGCAACAGTGAAATGATGAATCTGTTTTGCTGCTTGGTTTTCACTTGTTTTGTGTGGAGTATTTATTTTCCTTTCTCTGTGCAGAATGTTTGTGATATCTGCTGAAACATGTCACTTACTAATGTTCCTGCGTGCAACAGCAATTCAATAGAGCAGACTCATGGCCACAGCTGCCAGACAGAAGAGAATATTCCGAGTCTGAATGCATCTCCCAAGTTGAATAGCTGTGTTGTTCAGTTCTCTGGGGAAATACTGTCATTTATACACAAATGGCTCTGTTCGAAGATCTTTGTTTGGGATCTGAGGATGAGCGGCTTGAAAACAGAACTCGTGTTTTCGTCTTGCACATGTCCAAACAAAGAACAACACAGACGAAGCTGTTTGTGCAGGAAAGGACATTTGATGGTTCTGCCGTCAAGGTGTGCGTCACATTTGTGGGGTTTTGTGTTGTTACGAACATCATTGCACTTCACGTACGTATTGTGTCATTCTGCAAGTGACCCGTGATCCATTTGCATTTCCACAGCCGCTGAACATAACGTGGGTTCAAAACAAACACGATGTTCTGCTGCAGCGATGTTCTGCTGCACGAGCAAACTCCCACGATCTGCCCGATTCAAGCTCAGGGAGTTAATGTTTTATGTAATCCTGTGGCTCTCACGAGGGACTTCGAAATCATTCGTATTCCTTCCATAGCTTTGTAGCAAAGGGGGCCTGAGAATTGCCTGACGGCTCTTGGGGCTAGCGACGACGATAAATTAGGATTATTCAGTGCCGTTCGCGCTTTCAAGTTGTGTGGTGTCTTGACTTTATGAACGTGAAAAAGACTGTGAAAGAGGTGTCCCATGAATCATGAATAAATAACATTGATGGTGTCATGTGTCGCAGTGGCTGTTATTTTATGGCTGAAAATCTTGGAAACACTAATCAACACACTTTTGGACACAGTGCCAGTGTGTCAGCGTAGAACAGCTTCCGCGCACAACAGCATCTGTCTGCTGTTGTCTGACTTGCTGTGTTTTGCAGAAGGTAAAACAAATGCCTGATTTGGTGAATTGGGTCTCTGCTGTCCCCGTATCTTGCCGAACACCAAGCCTCTTGACAAAAATTGGAAACAGATGCTCTGGCTGATTCGGATGACCTTCAAAGGGAAAGCTTTGTATGGCGACTGATACCGGGGAAAGGTTCATTTTCATGCACATTTTGATCAATCTTTCGAATGTTAGTTGTTGGTCACCAGTTGAGTTTCTCGTTTGTGTGTTCGTTGGGTCCACCGCTGAACAGACTTGGATGTGTGCGTTGGTTCCTGTGACAGCAGCGTGGAACACTCTTTGATTGACTGCTGCTTTTTGTCGTTGCAAGCTTTTCAACAGAAATAATATTGCTTGACAACAGCAAGGCGAGTGAAATATTTGGAACTCCACGTGCAATTGTATTTTTTGACGACGAGGCAGAGCAACTTCGACATTGACGGGATTGAAGCAAGCATCTTTCCTGCGCATCCGTAAGGTCGAGCAGAAGACGGCGCAGCCATCCACGTGGAAGACTCCTGACTGTCATTTTGTCGTCTATCCAGACGAGACACGGCTCACAAGTCTGAGGATGTCTGCGTGCCGCGGGAACGTTACTCAAGATAATTGGACGTTTTGTCTGATGAGATACTTTGTTGGCGTTTGTTCAATGTGTTCAGAAATTAAAAGGTTCACAACGTGGATCGGCACATTTCAAACGAACTGGCCAAGCAAATCCACAAAGCTAAATATACAGGTGTCAAGTTTCTTGACCAGTTCATGTTGAATCTATTGTGTGGTGGACCCTCATTTCTGATGTGCGACCAGTTGATGCCGAGAGCCACAGGCTGGAATTTTAATATTTTGCTGCACAAGGGTAATAATGATCGGATTATTGGACATCAACAATTCATGCGTATGAAATTTACAGTTCCTTCAACCAGTCGCACTGACAGTGGATCTCCCATTCGTGTGTTTTGCTTGTCCTGACAAGTGATGTGATCTCAAGACGAGGATGCATTCTTCGGGACCAGTGATTTATTGTCAGGCTTCATTTTCAGGTATTTTCGTGAAGGAAATCTTCCGACTGGTCGAAAGCTGCAGATGCAAGCCACTTTCCACAATCTCGAAAAAAGCTTTGATGGCCGTGTTGTGCGGGCGGTGGCAAATGCTTTGTGTTGTGAAGGTTGCAGCGTGGTTCTCCAGCAAGCTTCGTAATACATCAAAGATAGGCATCACCACCAACTTCCACGGCAGACCCAATAAGAAGTAATGTTGTGGACAGATTGGGTAAAGTGAAACGGTATGCCTTCGATTAAACTGTTTTCTCCACCCGCGTCTAATGGCCGGGCAAATTGTTGGGGCAGATAATGGAGATATGAGGATCGCAGGGCTAATGTACCGTTGTTTTAATGTTGGTAAAGGGCAGCCCAGTGAGTTATTTTCCCGCTTTGATGTTGAATCCAGTGCGCGCAACGTGTATTCTCCAGTTGTGTGATTCAACTCGGTGTTCATAATCAGGCTGTGAAGAAAGACATGGGCGGCATTCGGTAGTACTGAAACGGACAAGGTGTGTGTTGACACTCAATTGCACGACTGTGGTCGAGTACGTACGTACAGCTTCTGTGTCGGGCTTATGATCTCTGTGTGTGTGTGTGTGTGTGTGTGAAGAACTCCCTGCACATGAGACCAACAGACCCAACGAATCCGATGTCGATAATAAAACACAACAACCTATGATGGGCCTAATTGACCGAACTTTGTTTGTTGTGGCCCCTAAAGCTTTGCAGAGCACTGATCATATTTACTTGGTATAAATCGTAATGGCGTGATGGCGGTCGTTTTGATGAAGATTTATTGGCAGATTCCATGACCAGCTTAACTTGCGCGCTTCAGCCACTGCAGGTTGAAGGACAAGAGCCGTCGACAATGTCGAAGGGAAATGGAAATCGCGAGATCGTGATTGGAGGTCTTGTTGCTTCTTTGCAGTTATAGCTGATTTTACTTCGCGCCATTGATTGATGTTGGTGTGGTGTTCATGGAGTGAAATGAACTGCAGTCTGATTCACACCACCATGGAGTGTGAAAAATGTAAACTCAACACCAAAACGTAACCTTTCAGTGCTTTCAGCTGATCGGGAATTGATTCTTGGAACAGAGGATTCCACGAGCCGAGGTCATTCTGGAGATCATGTTTTATAGACGCTGATTGAGTGTTACGTTGATTGCAACCAAACACCGGAATCTGACAGTGGAAGCAGTAAACAGCAAATCTAACGTAGTTTGATACAGAGCGCAGAGCGCGCGGGAACCAACGTGGGGAGCAGGTGTAACGAGGCTCCCGGCCGACACCTGACCAAATAGAAGACCCACCGCGCTCTCCTGTTCAGCAGTGTGCACCACAGACCGAAAAGAGGGCATTTCCATTGCGATCCCAATGTGCATGTTTCTCTTTTCACCAATCTGAAACGAAATTTTTTTCTTGATTTTGGAAGACGCTGTCTGTAGTTCTCTTTGAGGTTGTGTACACAACGTGAACGTCGCAAACAACGCGACGTGTCCTTTGTTTCCGGAGGAAATGGATTTTCCATCTGCTGCTCCACCTGACGTGCAACCAACGCAGATGGGAGAAAGTCAGAGTTGCGAAATTATGTGGGATCCAAATGTCAATCAAGGTCTGTGCTCGGGGGCGATCCCGCGCATTGAATCTGGATGCGATCAGCTGTTGAGCGAAATGAAAATCAGGTGAACAAATCTCATTGTGGATGACTGGTCCGCACTGCATCAATATTTTCAGTTGCTGCTCATCAAAGATTACCACGTTGAACCCGACCAGGATATGGGAGCACGACCCACAGCTTCGTTTCAAATTATTCACCTTCTGCCTCTTGGAGTGATCCAAACAGCTCAATCCACTATCTTGTTGTTCAGTGGTTGAAGGCGAAATCTCTTTTTGTGGAACATGGAGTGGCTCTGCTCTGCATTTGGTTGAAGCAGGAGAAGTACATACTTAATTGGGTCAGGTTCAAGAGTCATGACAGTTCATCAATCAGAAGACAAGAGTTGAGGGCGAACAGCGCTTCCGCAACCAACGGAAGCCGCCAGCCACGTCCCATCCGCAATAAATTGCGGTCCAGTTTGAAGCCTGCGACAAACAGCCATACATCAACAGTTTGACATTGGCTTCGACACGTGCCAAAGTCAGGGTTGCAAATTTATTCTGCTTGGTATTTCCTGTAAAGGCTTTGAACCGCAACAAAAAAGCAATTGGCTTTGTGTGACTTACTTACTGATCAGATGTGGTGTTGGAAAAGGGAAATGTTGATTTTTAATCATTCGGTGTTTTGCGGTGTGATCTGCAGTGCAGCACCAGATAGATCTAACTCTTGTTTGAAAAAATCTCATTGTCAGGTCTTATTTCCTTGAAGAAAACAGGGAACATAAACCGCTTCTGGCTGGTTTTTTTTTTCCCCTCCAAATGGATTTGACTCAAAGGTGACCCTTTAACAACAAGGGATACGAGAGGGCAGGCAGCTTCGATGGGAAGATTGTTGAAACGCGTGGCAGCAACATCCAGCCAGGCGGTTGGCCTTTACGTGGAGAGGTTCCTGAAGGTCTCACCGGATGAACTTGTTGTGTTGAGGAGAACAACGTTGTCGCTTCGCGACGTCCGTCAAAGAAACATGTGGCGAAAAATCACGAAAAAGGTCTCCTCACTCTTTGCTGATTTTCGACAAAGTTTCCTGGTCATCTTCATCAGAGGGGAAGTTCTGCCGTTGTTGACTCTGATCAGTGACTGGGGGAGTTTCAATGCTCTGAACCTCTTCCAAGCAGTTCTACGGTTGCTACATGGTGTCTTTTGATTCGTTCTTTGCTGTAACCAGACCTTTTTGTGATGTTTTGCAGCACGTGCAGGTGGAACACAGCGAGCTCATCAACCAAGTGGACGCGGTGCGCGACTGCGCGCTCGACCTCATGAACCGGAGCGACAAGTACCACAAGATGGTGGAGCCCGAGCTGACGGCGCTCAACCAGCGCTGGGAGGAGGTCTCCACCAGACTCAAGGTAAACCTGCTCTCCCGTACACCATCGTCACAAATGGGTTGGCGCCGCCAAGATCTCTATGCAGCCTCACTCGCCCCGCTTGAGTTGGGACCTGTGGACCTTGGACTTTTGGGGGAGGGGAGGGGAGGGAGCAAAATGCGACTGCAAAGGGACTCAACTCATAGGTACAAATTTCACGTAGAAGAAGCTTGCATGACCGTGCGGTCGGACGTGAATTCGTTTGCGGGGGAAGTACCAAGGTGGATCCGCTGGTGGTTTCCACACAGATCTGGAAATGGGAGATTCGTGTGCAGATTATTTTTCCAAAAATACATTTGCCTGCTTACCTCGACTGTATATTGTATCTGACAGCTTGTTAACTTGCACAGCTAACCATGGTTGATGTGACAGAGATAAGTTGTCAGCGTGAGTGCTCGAAACGGTGTGCGTTGTGAAAAGCTGTCGTGTAGATGCTGCCATCTGCACTGACACTGACTGCCCAGCTTCGTCTGCTCCGGGAATTTGGGTGCCAATTCCGAGAACTTTTCAAATGTTTTGAAAATATCTTTGTGTGTTCAGAAGTCACCGTTTCTGGTCAGACAGACAGTCCAATCAGATGAAGAGAGAAAAAAAACAACACAAACATGCACATTTTCGGTGCAAAGAGGAAGAGAAGGTCTCGTTGGCAGGGTAAGCGTTTGCGTGGTGCAGATCACCAGAAGATCTTGTCAATTCGTGTGGCCCAATCGGGAGAGAGAAGAGAAACACGTGGGGTGTGGGGGCCACAAGGGTGGAGGGAGGCCCCTGATGGGTATTTCCCCAAA
>JAAUXT010064053.1_pt1 | contig 48185 bp, 40 predicted proteins | sample 7278171 | NCBI WGS metagenome assembly JAAUXT01 (sample SAMN14350112, study PRJNA611818) | marine sediment metagenome | isolation source: surface marine sediment (1.8m) | place: French Polynesia: Moorea | collected 2018-08
AGAGCAAGCCAAATCAGAGTGACCCAAATCAGAGCAAGCCAAATCAGAGCAAGCCAAATCAGAGCAACTGAAATTTCCTCAAATCACCGCGAGCTCCATGGAGCTATTTTTTCCTTTTGCGTTGAAGACGTGCATTGCCCAGGGTGAAACCATGAAACACGCAGGGAGCAAGGCAGAAAGCAAACGAATGCTAAAGTCTGCCTCTTTACACGTCACATGTTTGGGTCTCCGCCTCATTGCAGAAGGCTCCATTAGTTTCAACTTTATCTGCCGGTGGAGCCGACGCACAGAATGAAAATGGAACCACGTGTCCAGGGCAGCAGCCATGCCCGAAACAGAACAAGAACAGTCAAATAGCAAATGAGAGTTCAGGGTAACCAAGCGGTCAATGGGGTTTCAAGTTGTGACCCAATGAAAATAAAAGATGGCAGAAGATCACGTGCTCCTTTCTACAACAAAACCAACTTTACGCGCAGCAAACAGGTTCAGGGTTCTCTGCCCGTTTGTCCGCTGCTGTGGGCCTTGGGAGACCACGCGATAAAAACACTGATGGTCTCAACTGAAGCCCGAAGCCAAATGCGATTCGACAGGTGTTCTTGGGCAAGGTTCGTTAAGGAAATTGAACAAAGAGGGAAAATACAATTACGTCGGAGTGATCCCTGCGGATCGCACGGATCCCCAGCGAGGCACCGGGATCAACACCACGCCGCGGTGAAAGTGATGAGTGAGGAGAGAAGGCCTCGTGAGGATTCTCCAGATGGCGAACCGCACGAATACAGACCAACCGAGTTTGTGAATTGGTGTGTCAAACTCGATCCTTGCGACAAATAACTACAATGTAAGGAAAGTGTAGGGTGTTTCTTGCAGGGGGCAACAAGGTTGGCCAGACCCCAGGGACACCAGGTCAAAAGTGTTTCAAACCAAAACGAATCAGGTCAAAACGTCCTCGTCGCCAGAAAAAGTTCGCAGGTCAGAATATCTGCAGAGGTGACGTTCAAGCCGGACACTTTTTTCTGCACTCAGTCCTTCCTCAAAAGTACGTAGACACCAAGCTTGAACAAAGACGACAAAACATCAACGGCCAAAAGTTTAGGGAACCCTGCAGACTTGTGAGTACATCGAGGCAAAAAAAAAAAAGACGTGGTGTGTCTCGCTGCGGTGATGGAGGGCTGACAGGCGGATGTTGACAGTGAGTGGGGAATTGATACTGTGTAAATCTGCCTCCCTGTTGTTCCGTCCGCCACGCACCGCTCAGATTCATTGTGGGGATTGTGGTGGATTCGAGGAGTTGTCAAAGTCTCCGATCCTCCAGCACGCCTCTCTTGCACGGAGAAGACAATGCTTCACACAACAAGATCTTCTGACGATTGAAACCTGGATCCGTCATTTCCAGAGCGACGACGTGTGCAAATTTGAATTTGAAGTGAGAGCACATGCAGAGCAAAGAATTTTTCTGCTGCATCAAAAAATTTGCATTTGAAATTCTGAAATTCTACTGCAGTCACAGATGCAAGGCCCTGGGATAACACAAATTATTTGTGCAAGCTTGGCTGTTTAGGGGCCTGGAGTCGTCCTGAAAATGGCTGCTTGTTGATTTTGTATCAATTATTTGGGCTCATTACCACAGTGGAGCACGGATTGCTCCGACCCAAATCAAACGCTCTTTTGTGGCTTCCATTGAAACTGAGTTCTCGAGGAGAAAACTTTTCTCTTTCTTCCCATTGAAACCCAGCAAAATCTTTTGCGTTTTCGCGCAGGTCTGTATCATTGTGGTTCACACGAGGTGAAGGGGTTGTTACTTGGGACAGAACCCCAAAGCAGATGTTGAATCATGGATGACGTCACACTGCTTCCGGTTTCGCTGGGACGTCGGCATGATGGGGTCTGCATCACGTGTTTGTATCACGTGTTCATCCTTTTCTCTGCAAGCTGTGTTCGCAAACTTGAGAACTGGGTTAACAGCGCACGAAAAGTCGATGAATCTTCGAGCAGATTCCCACAATGTTTGCAGACAAACCAAAGTGGCACGGCAAAGGATTTGAAAGTTTGTTGTGTGACAGACCAAAATTGTTTGCCTTTTCTGAAATCAAACAAGAAGGACGATGCAATCGATTCGCTGGGGATTGCAAAACTGAGCATCAAATCCAGCACTCGATTGATGAGGTAAGCGTTTGTATTTAATTTTCCAAATTGGAAAGAGAATAATTATGAAATAGCCCAACAATCGTTATTTCTCATTGATCTGGGAGTTCTGTGCATCCACCATTGATTGCAATTATCTCGTGTTGGATTTCTCCCGCCTCGCGGTGCTGGGCAGCACAGCACTCATCTGGTGCACACGAGAAGATGACAAAAAAAACGAGAACACAACCTGGCAAAAAACGAAAAGACGCGCAAAAACCCAGTGCCAAAACATTTTTGAGTTTCAGACCCAGTTGCGCAAGTACAGTGTGCGTACAACCTGAACCTCAGACGAGCCCAGCATCAGTGAGCAACAACACAAATTGGCGCAATTTTCCTTTCAAAATCAGTGAACCTCAGTTACACGGACACAGTGCACAATTAACCACGACCATGCCGCAACTCTTCCCGTTACGCAAACGTGGAGCAGAGCTGGCCCAGGGCACGAGACTGTGGAGAGGTTAATTATAACGTATGGTTCCCAAGTGTTGACTGCAGGCTGCAAGTCCTCGGGGGCCTCCCCGTCTGACACGACACAGGGCTGACCGAGGATGATGCATGGCCCGCCGCTGGACTCTCCCTGAGCCGTCCCGGGGGAACCCCTGTGCTTAACAACGTTTAGATGGTACCATCCACCGACCATGCACGGAACTGGAAGAGGCATTTTGTCTCTGAACAGGACGTCCTGACCTGAATTCGGCGGAAGGAAATAACACTGGGTACCAAGGTTCAGCCCTTGGCGCAGAAGCATTCTGGTTTCAAATCCATTGACTGCACGCAACAACGCTCAAGTCAGGATTGTTTCAAAGACTCCATGTCAGCCCACGTCTGATCCGCTTCCAACAAGACATCCAAAGTGGCAGAGAATTTCCACCCACTGGGAAGGTGGAAAGCTCTCAGCTCGGAAATGAGCCCTGCCCTGCGTTTGGATTGTTTACCGGGGAGCTCCAAGCTGAACTGCGATTGTCTCAAGCTTTCAATCACGCTGCGGGACTACTTGCTTCTCTCCCCAGAGCCACGTGATCAGACCCGGAATGGCCAGTTTGATGAATCCTTGTTTGGTAAAATGGAGGAGAAATACTCGACCCACTTTTCTGTTCACTGACGTGATTCAGGGTTTCAGTATTGACTGACCACGCCTGCCCCTGGACCAGCTGCGAGAAGGATTGGCAATTAAACTTCAGTTCGTAATGGGAAACATCCCCTTGACCCAACCACGAACATTGCAGCACTACAACTGGCTGGAAGTTCGGCCTTCATCACATAATTGCCTCTTGCAGAGCCAAGCGGCCGACACAAAGTTGGGGGTTGTTGCAGAAAGAAGTGAAAAGCGACCCGCGAAAGGGAGTTACCCCTTCTCTCCAACATTACGAGGCCCGCAACGCCCAGCCTGATAGCTTTTCATTGATTTGCTTCCAATTTTGGAGCCATGGATTTCTTGCGTAGCTATATGATGATACTTTGACTTGAGATATAAAACAGACCGCGGGGGGATGTAACATTAAGTAGCCAATTACACAACTCTATTAGAGTACGGCTGCCTTCAAAGCAAGTCATCCGCCAATAAACCTGCAGAGATACGCTTGCAGCGTGACATGGCTTGTGTCACCCAGGTTGTGCAGGACCACCCTGGGACGAAGACCCCCTCACCGCGTGTGCCACGTTCACGTTTGACGTCAACACTGTGTTTGTCGCCTGTCTCAGTTGCCAATGTGTCCCACATGTTTTCTGCGGAGAGCACACACGCTTCCGGTGCACGGTGAAACACCAAAGCGTTCCTCTGACCCCTCACCAACTTGTCCACACGAACCAAATCATGAAAGGCAGGCAGTGTTTTGTGGACTCATCATATTTTTGAGTCCACGATGTGTTTCTGAGAATTTGAGATAAATTCCACTCAACTTTCCGTGATGTTGCATTTCGCTAATAAGGCTAATGGATCGTTGGATTTGGTTGAGTAAACATTTGTTCCTGCCTGCTTCCCGACTCTTCCTATATTGGAAGCTAAATATGGTTTGTATGGCGGACGAAAGGCGGAGGCTCCACGTCGTAGATTTGATGGTTCGCGTGCGCTATATTTATGACCTGCTTGAGAAACGCACCTTAAACCCAACTCCCCCGTGGTCAAGGCACTGCACAAAAAGCTTGATCTGTGGATAGGATACCCGTATCACAATGCCGGCTTGCTAAATCAATTGGCTCTGCTCTACCCGAGGCTATCGGCACGATCTAATCTGTACACCGCTTTGTTCTGTTATCGCAGGAAACACATTTCTGACCAAAATTGCCCATTCTAGAACAAATCAGGTTCTGTGTGCGTGAAAATGTTGCCGCCGTTTTTCTCACGCGCACAAACTGACCTATACCATTCCAGAGAAAAACGCGCTGGGTAGTGACAAGCAGAAACAGTGTTATCATTTACCACAACTGAAGCCAGATATTTAACTTCCGAGAATTTAGTGAGGCCCTTTGCAGAGACACTTTTGACTCATTCGTCATCTCGTCTCGGGGCCATTACGTCTCGAGACACCCTTGGTTCCCGCGCTCGGTTCACAGAGCTCGGCCACTCGGCCTCTCGCCCGCGCGGCTTCCAAATGAAATTGTCGGAGTAATGCTCTTGTTACTGCCACCGGTACTGGTGCTGAAAGATAACCTTGATGAAATGCCCTTTTATGGATTGAATTGTACTTTCGTCCACCATAAATCACCCAAATGAAGGACGAAATGTGAAACGATCTCTGTGGAGCTGAATCCAAGTGACACCAGAGTAAATTTGCTCTCAATGCATTGTCCTTCCACCAGATAAACTTGCCCCCAAGATAACGGACACTGCGAGGTTTGTTGGATTGCTTTCAATCAAGGACCATCAGGGCACCAGTCCAGCGTTTCGTTCAGAAAATATCCTTCTCCAGTTCGCCTTCCACTTTGGCATGAAAACAACAAATAACAAACCAAGATGGAAACAGAAAACAATCAAATCTATCAATTTAACGCTTGTGAACCCACGGAAACCACGCTGACCGAACGAGATGCCAGGACCTCAGTAGAAAGACATAATTCTATCAAAACGCAAGTGAGCGTCTGTCATTCTGCGAGATGAGAAGCAGCGCTGGGAGTGGGGGACGAATCTGGATCCTTCCTCCTGCTGCTTGGGTCTCTCGTCCAAGTCGAGTGATTTCAAACGACCGTAACGTCTGACAAGAGGGCGTTTTGCCGCAATCTGCGTCCAGCGAAGGCAGAGACAGTCTTGGCCTGGCATGTCACGCAAACTTTGCAAAGATAGGGCAGATCTAAGCATTGACGAAACGGCACCAAAGAACTCAACCAAGACAGCCACCTCCGAAGCTCCACAAAGGAGAAGTTGTCATCAACGTTGCACGTCACAAGAAAAGAATTTGTTCAACAAAAGCCAATTTGAGGTGACTTCTGGCAAACATGTTTGTTGGTGAAGATTTCCTCGGGGAAGCTCTCTGCTTTCAGGATGAATCAAAGACTCCGAAGTGAGTTTATTTAATTCTAACTTTTCTGAGCTCAACCTATTTTCCTGAAGTCGTAGTTTCTCCCATTGACGCAACACTGTCCAAGGGAGAAGAAACTGGTGTTGGGTCCGAATTTAACTTTATAAAAAGAGACAAAAAGACACCACTGGGGACAGTTATAGAGCACAACTCAGAAAAGTCCCAAGTAACACTGACTTTGAAGAAAGACACAAGTTTGGTGGCAAATGGCAAAGCAACATGACAATGGGTCTGTTATTTATCTCAACAGCTGAGACTGGAAGTTGTGTCCACAAAACATGAAAAGCAATTGTCTGCCACCACGAGGAGATGAATCGGCGAAGTTCGGCAGAGAAAGCGGGACCAGGTCCCTCTGAGCCCAGACGTGGTAAAGCCAGCAGCGGAAGTGTTTCACCAGATAATGGGATTTGGATAATCCTCGAAGGATACGAGATTCTGTTCCCAGGGAGCCCGTCACGGGAACAGCTGTTCAACATGAAGAGCGCCGCGCCTGGTTCGTCCTGCGCCGCTGCCTGGAAGACGCCATTGTGCATTGTGGCACATCTGCGCTGACAAAAACGATTAAAATTCCATTCTCTTCAATGGAAGGGACAACAACTACCTATCTGCATGGATGCTGCCCCTGAAGCCTCTCGTAGAAGCAACTTTCCAGTTTTTTTTAAATCCAGCATTTGGATGACAAAAAGAAAGAAGATTCGCGCGGCGAATTTGATCAAGAGGCATACGAGCAAACAGAACATATCTGGTGTTTCTGGTTTGACTTCTGTAAGCCTCTGCCTGCATTGCAAGCAGGACAGAAATTTGGTTGTTGAACACGGAAGACGAAAAACTGGTGAGATGTGTCTTGTGTTGAGGTCCTGAGTCTCTCTCCCGGACGTGGCTGCCGCTGCATTCTTGACTCAAAATTGCAAGGTTTGGTTCATGAGATCTCACCCAACAAAAACAATGAGTGCCAAAGAGCCACCAAACTGATCTTGCGCACAACCAGGCCTCAACTGAAACGCGCAGCTTGAGGGATTTTATGACGTCTGCACGAAGCGTCCGTGGTTTGCGCACGCTTGAAACGCCCATGCAGGTCCTCTCGCAAATTGCATCGACTCGCATCCATTTGTTTTGTGTTGGCAGAACATGTTGTTGGGCAATCCGAATTCCAATACATTCAGCCTTCAGAGATGTAAATACAAAAACCATTTAGATAGGGGATTTAGATCTCTTTGAGCGGCAGCTCGCTGAATACCATGAATAACGCGCCAGCAGCGCAGATGTTGACCCCGAGTATTCACAGCGCTCTGACCCTCGGATGTGACCCGCTCTGTACCAGATTCTCGATCGGTCGCTTCCCAGAAAAGGGGTTCACGAGTCGGTTCCTCTGTTACACGAGGAACACGATGGTCAGTGTTTCTTCGGATGCTCTGATTCGTGTCTGCATGGCAACCACGAGCGGACCGATAGGCTGTTGCTGCCAGTCCTGAGAACCCAGGTTCTGTTGTCCTGGTTCTTACCCTGCGGTATCCAAATGCAGGTCACTTGGTGACTGTGTCTCCGGGTGTCTGACAGGACCTGAGTGTTTCACAGTTCCTGACACAGGAACACACACATTTATGGCACAGGTGTAAGTATGCCATCAAACACAACACTTGGACATGCAGCTGCTGCATATGTGCCACAGTTTCTGTTGGACAGTCGTGTTTTTGACTTCTCCACTTCGCCCCACATGTGTCCAAATGAATTCGTGTTCTGTCACTGCCTCTGAAGACAGATGAGACGAGCTGGGCAAACACTGCTCCGAGCTCTCAAAATTTAAGCCCCTTGTTCTGCGTACAGTGCATCAATGAAGCGCAGCTTGAAACATGGCGGTGGAGGGATGATGAATACGAGTTGAATTGGGCCTTTGTTGCACGTACAGATCTGGGCCCATAAAAATTTTGTTCACTCTTGAGAAGGGACACAATGAGGTTTGTGTGTCAACGACAAAAGCCTGGTGCATTCCAGGAGTGTGATCCATCAGTCTCTGTCATTGGAATTAGGGCGTGTACGACACGTGCGTGTGCGCACACTGAACCGGTGGTTCTGCTTTAGCGAACTGAAAGGAATGTCCTCCATCCCAGCTGACACGTGAAGTCGCTGGTACAAAAAGAGACGACCAATCATGAATTGGAAGCGCAACACTTGCGTCAAAACATGAAGTTTTTCTCACACTGATTCAAGGGGTGGGTGAAGTTTCTTTTGCGTTCCCTGTCATGGTGCGTCTCAAACGTGAAAACGTTTTGCTCACATTGCGTGTGACCTGTTGGAATGGGACAGACAGACGACGGCAGGTCCGTCCGTCCGTCCATCCGTCGGTGCGCGATGCACGGATCGACGCTGCAGCTTCACAGGACGAGAACAAGCTGTTCGGGCGCCTCTCCAGCCTCTTAGTCTCGCTCCCCACCTCGCTCCGAGCTGGCATGACATCCAACAATTTGCTGTTCAAAGCAAAACAAACACACGTATGACTTTTGAAGTGTTCTTGTGCTCGGCAGAAGAAGAGGGCGCTTTGTTGGCGGCGGTATGCTTCATCGAGGGTTTTGAGTGCAGTGATACTTGGCAGCGCTCAGTGAAAGCTTCAGCCACCTGAGCTGAACAATGGCAGCGAAGGATACAATAGGATAATCAGGCGTGTTCTCTTGTCATCACTCCATCTGTAGAGGTATTTCTCATCTCTTGCTGTGGATCCAACAGCCGAAGACAACGTTCGTGTTCAGCGCGGCACGTTTTGGGACTTTTGCTTTGGTCACGTGGTTTCAACCACAAAACAGAGAAACTTTTCAGAGAAAAAAGGTCGATTCACAAATTTCTGGCGTCCAAGACACCCTGACAGATTTGTCAGAGGTTATACAACCTGATACGTTTTGGGGAGTGTGTCATTTCTGTTGACATTGTTCCGACGGACGTGTCATCCCAAATTAGTCCGTGATCCATTTGGAGTTGGTTGTGCCTGCGCAATGGAAGGGATCACGGAGCGGGATGCAGCCAACAGGCTGTGTCGCCTCTGCCTGACATGTGCACACACAGTATGACGGCTACGTACATGTCTCCCTTCCAGATGATCACAGATTATGTCGTTCGGTTCTGGACAGAAATTGATCTGTGAAACATGGTGCGGCACAGTTTGATGTGAAGGGTGAGCCTGATCAGTCTTGTTTCCTGTTACTCTTCAACTGGTTCAAACCACCTCCATCACAATAGCACCGTGTCATGCACGGTTGTGACATTGATTGGGCTTCGGGGAGAAATTGACGAATGCTACGGACTGCAACGCACAAATCCAACCAGAACCAAATGCCATTGATTTTCCTAGTCCTTTTTTCACGGAGTTTGAGTCGAGGTCTCTTTCGTCTCTCAAGCACGGATTCAGAAGCCCCGCCAGTTCTCCGATTCCTCTCGTTTTGCTGGGCGAGAGGCCAAACAGATGTTTGCATTGGTTGTGTAAATTCCCTCAAGAAACCAGATCTTTGCCAAATCATCCTCACATGCAGTTCATCCCACCAGGTTCTCAAGGACCACTCAGAAAGAGTTCTGTTCCCACCGGAGGATTTCTGCGGGTGGGTAGAGGCGAGGTCTGCAAGTTCAACGGAAAACGCAAAAGCGTTCACAATGCATTCAATGAGTACGACTGAAAAAGGTAACGAGAAACGACGACATTTTGCGCGTTTCTTGTGTTCAAATCCGAGTCTAAAATCTGCTCACGACACACAAACGAACTGTTGTCTTGAACTGACTTGAAGATGGAGTGATGAAAAATGATCCACAGAAGGAGTGTGATGAAGACAAATCACATTCCCTTCTTTTCTTTCCACTGACACCCTCACACGGACGCGCTGACCACGTCATTTTGCTCAAGACCCTTGAAGCTGTGGTTTTTATTCACACACGTGGATGACACAGATTCAATGACCACAACACGGCGATGGACAGATCACTTCTTGCAAAGTCAACAAAAAGACAAAAATGTGACCAAAACTCAAGCGATTAAAACCGGATTCTCACCCTCGACGTTTTTCCTCCGGATAAGCCAGCACCAGAAACTCAACTTGCTGAATGAAAAACTGAAGGATGAACCATGACTTCAGTTCTACACGGAGCTTTGGTTGATCGGACGTTTCTTCATCTGGATGACGTGCGGCAGGAATATCGTCAATCGGACCCAATGGGAAGTCGTAAACGCACAAACTGACCCACGTGGAGAGTTAGACAGCCTCACGCATGCGCGCTGAAGTCTGAGTTCCGGCGACGCGTGGTGTAGAAGCGCGCACGTTCTGGCCGCGGTTGGAGCTCGAAGCCAGCCATGTATTCCATGATCAGCTCGACGCGTCCGACGGAGGACAGGCTGACCAACCGGAACTGGGTTCCCACCAACCAGGCCCACTCGCTCACTCACAAGTATGTACACACTTCCGGTGGAAGGTACTCGGTTCAGTGGGGCTGTTTCCAATTGGATGCAGTTCTGATTTGATGTGCCACTTTTGACATTTTGTCTTCACTTTGCCAATTCGCTCGAAACATAAGCACAGCAGCTAAGCTTTTTGCTCACTGAACCAGATTCTCAGATTAATCTGGAATCACTGTTTTTAACTCGTGCACACGTCTCTCTCGCACTTGATCTGCTTCTGATCCGCTCAATCTAACTCCAACAAAACCAGGACTTGTCGAGAAAGTGAGATAATAATGGAGCTCCCGTTGCTCGACGTCTTTTGCAGGTTTTCTAGAGAGGAAAATTACGTAACTTCTCTTGTTCAGAACAGGTATACCTCGTAAAGAGCTGTGTCTGTGAGAAGGCAGGGATTTTTGGCGACCGTCCACATTCTGAACAGATCAAAGGGACCACGGATCAATTCCGTGCAAAAACACGACCTTTGTTCAGATACCAGATTTTCGAAACTCTGGTCGCTGTAACTCTCTGCTACTGTCCATTCTTTTTTGGAATGGAACGCTCTTCAGTACATGTATACATGAGTTGTCCATTACATGTATTTAGCCACGTGGTCAAGTGTACTCCAATCATAGTTGTGGCCCAATTCGCTATGTCGAGATCTTCCTTTCAAATCTCATTCAAAACCTTGGACATTTTGACATTTTGGATCTGTCTTGTCTTTTCACGCTCAGATCCACACCTTGAACAAAGTGTCAAAATGTCCAAACATTTTTCAGTGTTTTCCTGATCAATGCTGTACTTGCATGTTGTGTGTTTTGGTTGTAGAATAGTTACAGATGAGGGACTACAGTCCTGGATACAGTTCGTGAGGTTCATAATAATCTAGCAGGAGATATGTCCCATTCGTGTGCGATCTTGGAGCACTGTTTACCCAAGCTGATTGGCACTCGGTAGACACGAAGAGATCGATGGCAGATTGACACAGAAAAATCTATCGGTTAATATGCAACATTAGGTTCGGTTCATTGGGGCCGCACACCGATGGCGCTCAGGACGTGGCCAGCCATTGTGTGGATCAAACGTGTTCAATGTTTGGATCGAAATTTAATTTCGGTAATGGAGGCTCATGAGAAGCTGCAGTTTTGATCATCTTAGACTCGCATGTCGTTGAGGATAACCTGGTGAACAAGAAGCCTTTTGTTGAGGATGACGCCAAAGAGGCTTCTGGGATTCAAAGCGCTTTTGAACATTGTGCGGTGTCTGCCGAAACCAGCCGCCGACGACTCGACGTTGATGACGTTGTTCAGCTGTTTTGTCTTTCAGGAACGTCCAGCAGTTCTTATGGAGTGCAATGCACTTGTTTGACACTGATGTTACAACGACAATGCCCACGTGTGATTCTGATGCCGTGTTTCAAATGCTCCACGTGACCCAGCTGGCCATAAAAATGGCATTTGGGTGGGAGATTAATTGTCATGGCCTGCCACTGCAGCTGCAACCACGGTTCCTGATAGCTTAGCGAAGGCACATTAGTGACATACACCCAAAATCGCATGACTCCCATTTAGTTCTATTTACAAACGCATTAAAAGCGGCAATCTGTGTGTTGAAAAACAGAGCGTCGTCCCTGCAGACACGGACAGATCTGTCGCAATATCAGAGTCTATTTAATCGATCTGGGAGATTAGACAGCCATAGACAACAGCGTTCTGCCATTACGAGCCATTGATTGCTGAGGAACAATACACGGCTGTGGAAACATCATCGTGCCATGTGTGTGTGTGGTGCAGGCCAAGCACTGAGGTTGAAAATCACTGCGTGCGTGTGTGTCTGTGTGTGTGTCTGTGTGCAGTCAGTCATTACTTGGCAACAACCAAAAAATTGATGAATTGAACAAAGTGCTGAAACTTTTTCAACAGCGAGCGCCCGACCAATTTTGGCCAAAAGCCCATCGTCAGTTCTGAAAATTCTCTGGCATGCCTGTTCTGCAGGTCCAGTGGGTCTGGAAGAACCTATGGACTTTCTCTGTTGAACTCCCAAAGCTGAAGTCCACGTATTCTTTGGCCCATTTTTGTTGAAGTTGATTCAACCTCGGTGTGTCAGAGCATGCAGGTCGGTCTCTTTCTCTCTGCACTGGGTGCGTTCCATTCTGTTCAGGGACAAAGAGTGAACCGACTCTGCAAAATGTTGCCCGTGCACACAGGCAGAGGATTGTTCCAAAATGTACAGGCGCAATTGCTGATCATAAATTTTACATGTGGCATCTCAAAGCTGATGTTTGCCTCGCGTCAGCTCTGGCTGGATGCACATATCGCAGGCAAAACCGACGGCTGACTCTGGAGCCATAACGTTGAGCTGGTTCTCTGGTTGATCGGACAAGAACACAACGCGTGCGGTTGTTCTCCGGTGGTCAGCTCTGACATGCACCCTGGTGCTTACGCTGGACACGCCAGAGGAAATGTGCGTTGCTGTTTAAAAAACGACCACGCAACATGATTTCCGTCCGGAGTTCCCCAGCCTTCGAGAGGTTGACCCTGGTCAGCTGAAGGTCAAAGATATGGCACTTGTGAGGCCTCGGACACATGCGAGTGTTTGTGAATGACAAGGGGAAGCCTGTTCAGCGTCCACCTCTCTGCAACTCAAGCATTTCCAGCTTCTTTTCAACGAAGTGGGAAATCCATATTCCAACGTTTCACACATCTGCACAAAAGAAATTTCGCTTCGCTCACTCTGCTCGAGCCTCACACAGTTCTCACACAGTGTGCAGATGTACGGGGATGGCAACGTTTTGCTTGTTCACCTGATTGTCCGCAGTTGGAAACGATTCCTCTGTGTGATCTCAGCCAAACCCAACAGTTGTTTTTGAGGTCTTGGGGGAAATCATGCGGTGCGTTGCTCACACCGCTCGCCTCCTTCGCCTCCCCAGCCACGCCGCGCTCGCACAGGAAATTCGACGCACTTAGCTTCATTCTCGGGGACAGTTACAACTCTTCAATAGGCCTCCGATTGGGCGACACCGTCTCCCATCGGACCCGGCCTCGGCCTCGGCTTCGGCTTCTTCCCCCGGACGTCCCTTCTGCTTTGGATTCAGCTGTGGTTCTCGATTCTTCATGTTTGTTTCCCCCAACGGACTGAGGCAGGGTTGTGTTTTCCGAATATGGGAGATGCTGAAGAATGAAACTGTTCTTATGGTAGATGCCAGACCTGATCAGACTTTGACCGAACTGTCTCCACCACAGTCATCTGTGTTCATATTTGACTCTGTCTATTTTTATTCAGCAAGACACAGATGCAAGGCAAAGACAGAATCTACGAACATTGATTTTCAACATCTGTGCAGGACAAATTACAAACGAGAAAAAAGAAAAGGAGTGTCAATAGATCAGATATATGCTTGCAAGAAGTCATTTTATTCTTTCTTGTGATGTTTTAAATGAGGCTCTGCGCAGAGATAGGTGTCAAAATTTGTGTGTCATTTTTTTCGAGATTTTCGAACACGAGAGTCGTACATCGCTCTTCAGTTGATCTGCGCCGTGCCTCTGTTTCCGTCCCGCAAAAACTTTGCGGCTCGGACCTGCAGCGTTTTCTGTTTCAATGAGGTTCTCAGTTGTTCTCTGTCGGAGGAGGATCTGGTTCGCGAAGCCTGTGCGGCTCCCACGTCGCTCGCTAATTGTATCCATTATCACACGTCTTTTTGTTTCTCCTCCGAACCTGCGAAGTATCAGGTGCTCACTCAGGCGGTGTGCGATTCTGGTTGCAACATCTGCGCTGACTTGTGTTCACAGCAACTGCAAGGTTCACATCATCTGTCTGTGCGGATGAGAGACGGAGAGAAAGCCAGACGGCCCGGATGTGGCCGGAGAGCTCTGCATTGGTGGAGTTTATGCCTGGTCCCAGCTCCGTGGTTTGTGCGGTCGACTTCCTGCACTGGCAAAAAAGTTTTTCTCTTCTGCAGAAATATTTCACGGTGGACTTTAGCTCACAGAAAAATGTTCACCATTGTTCTTCGTCGGCTTTTGTTCTGCCGAAAATAACAAGCGCCAGGCAGGAACGAAACTAATTCTGTCACTGACGCGCCGCGCGCGGCCCCATCTGAATTTTCTGGATGGGCTTCTGATGTTAGTGACACTGTTTGTGCCCGTATGCGCCTTCGCAAGAAGTTGCGCTTCTGTCCTTCTGCCCTCAGGGACTAGGATCTGGGGTGGTGAAACGGTGACGCTCTGATTGCAAATTACAATTGACCACCAGGACGCGGACATTGACATGTGCGTCTCGGATGGTCCCGTTGCCATGTTTACTGCCACTCCTGGTTTCCCCTGATTGCTCCAGATGCCCGCGGTGGCCACGTGTGCGAGAGATTCTTCGTCATCTGACCCTCAGGCTGCAGTGCAGACTTCTGCCGCAGACTTGAGGCGGAAGGGACCACAGGCGCGGCTCAAGACGGTGCACCGCTTTGTTTAGCATTGTCTGCGTGCAGTGCTGAGGAGACAGTCGGATGGGCTGGTTCTTCAGGAACTTGGTTCATTCTCCAGGGCTGAGGGAAACTCCTCCTCTCAGCGCAGCAGAACAACTGCAGGCAAGGCCTCGTTCCCTGCAGTGATTTTGGACCAAGTCAATTTCTGCGATCGTTCAGCCTTATCGCGCGTTTAATTCGCGGGAGAGGGTGACACAGCTCGATAACCGTCTCGCCTGCGAGCCATTTCCATTTGTCTGGTCTATTTCTCATTCGCTGGCTCTGTTGGGATGCAGTTGCAAGTCAGCAGTGCGCGAAAAATTTCCCTCGCGAACTCCGAAGCTGCTGCAATACCAAATAGAGGCCGATTTGCGCCAGAGTGAGTTGCTCCAACCTCCCAAGTTGCGATTGTCGTCAGATGGCAGGATCGAATCGTGGTCCTCAAATCCTACTCCATAAGGATGTTGCTGTAACACATTGTTGAAGGAGAACAACACGTTCCTGCCCTGCAGCGAGATGTCATTGCCTTGGAAAAAGCTGCCAATAACACGGAACCTTCTCACATTGCTTTCAGCCGTTCGTCTTCGTGTCCTGACGACGTTCACATTGCGCTGTGTGACCCAAACTGGGGCCGCACAGGTGACCACAGGACAAAATGGGCTTTTACAATGATTACACACACTGCAGTTGTCGTTTTCTGACAGGGCGAAAAGCACGTGTGGAATGGTGGGTGAAATTGTGTGCGCGTGATGTGTGTGTGTGTGTGTGTGTGTGTGTGGTGTGTGAATATCTCCGTGTGTGTGTGTGCCGTTGGTAGACTACATGTATTGAGTGTCAAACTGCGAAGCCGATGTGACAAAATCGAAACAGGAAGTGCAGTTGTTGCACATTACTAGTGTGTTTAGAAACGTGTACGTGTGTGTGTGCAGTGTCTCTTCACATTTTACGCGGATGAAAAACTGAATAAATTTTGTTGGAACTTCCACTTCGAAGAACCATCTTGAGTAAGGCCTTCATCGTCTAAAATATTTTACCATATTTGCAACGTATGACCCCCCTTCAGAATACAAAAAAGCTACGAGACAAATAATGCTTGGACTTGCCAACCATACGTTTGTCTGCGCTTAATTCGTTTCTTCAAATTATATTTTATAAATGCAAGGTCCGATGCATTGCATGAGGGTTTCATTTTTGAAAACACATTTCGCATGGTTCAGCTGAAAATTCAATTCGAAACATTTGGCATCTTGCATTTTATCTGGAATGGTTGACTATTTTGTATGCAAAGCGTGCGCTTGAATTTCAGCATCAACATTACCATTGCATATTGCCTTCCATTTTGGCATGTTTCACACGACATACTACAATAAGGCGTTTGTCATCAAATTCCACTCAATTCAGTTGGATCTGAAATTCATTCCGTTGCCAATAGTTTGAGTCTTCCATGCAAAACACGTTTCTGACACTGAAGAGACTCACATCTGTTTCCTTCCTCCCTGCCTCACTTCAGTGTTTGTCACACGCGTGAAGTTTGGCCGCGTGTTTTTGGATAAATTGACCTCAAAACAACAACAGAAACAGATTTGTGTCTTCCATGATTTCAGAAATTTGGATCACAACGACTCAGTTCCGAATTTGTCTCCATCACCGTTCATGCCCTTCCTCCTCAAACCTGTTACTGTTTAAGCTGTTGATTAAGAGTGGTTTTTTTCTGAGTTTCTTCCCCACTGAGACCCGATCTGCGTTGTTCCAAACCACTGTGACGCGACGCGACGCTGCGCGTGACGTTACGCGCGAGACGCGCGACGCGCGATGACGACTGCGCGCAACGCGCAAAGTGCAGGACACCAGGGCACGACACCGCGCGTCGCGACTTCACGTTTCCGGTTTTGCGCAGTTGGTGGTGTCTCTCAGCTGACGAGATCCACCACATAGGATGTTTAAAAAAGTCAGGTTACCGGGTGGTGTGCCTGTGATATGCAAAGTACCGAAACAGTGAAAGAGCACAACATTCTACGGGTGAATTGAGAGCTTCTCTGGGATTCTCTCCCTTTCATTTGCATTGCAGACAGGTCAAATCTTCGGGTTGTTGGGATCCTCGTAAACTCGCTGCATGAAGTTGTTTTTCAGATATATCGCCTCAGTGCACCAAGATTCCAAAACAACAAACACATCCATCGCCGCAGTCTTTTCCATGCTTGCCTGTTTCCTCCTTTCACATGTCAAAAATGGACATCTTGTAGTCTTTCGTACTTTTGCATTCGGTAGGCTGGTGGCTTTAATTTTTGAGGTTGAGATTGTTTCCTTCCACTTTGATAGTCCTGTTGTTCCGTGTAAATCCTACTCCAGGTTCCTTCACCCAGTACTCCCGTGGCACAGAGCGGGGATCTCCTGTTTTCATGGTGTACTTCTGGGTATCTGGTTGATGTCGAGAGATAAGGGGAGGATGCTGCAGTCTGAGCTTCAGCCTCAGAGCGTGAACATCCTCCTCTGTAAATACTGGATGGTGCCGCCGACACCAGGGCAGATCTGGACCTCGAGTCTTGAACCTTGATCCGACCAACCATTCATTTGACCATCATCTTCGCACCTTCCTTTTTCCCCTTTTACAACATTTGTTTTATTTTTGCCATTTGGAAATTGCCTGTTTGACACGCTAAACCCCACACAAATCTGAGGGAGGCGCTGCTTGTTTCTTCATCCTCAGCAGCTTGGTCTCAGTAGCATCCGAGTCCTGTTCTCACAAGACACACAACATTCTATCTTTTCCCCAACTGAGACATTCCACTGCACAACCACAATTTTGATGACCCCAGTACTTTACTCAACATTCATCCTTGTCTGTCTCCTCTTTTCTTTTCACCCAAAATGAAACATGAGACTTCGTCACTTTGTGTCCTCACTCTTTTTTGTCCTATTCAGATTGTCATTATCATTTCCACTCAACATCCAAACCAACCTCTCAACCTGGTCCTGGGGCTATCCAGAGTTTGTCGTCAATGCCAAGAAGCATCATGGAAGACGCACCATGCAAAACCACGACAATGGATTCAAGAGTCTTTTTTGAGGACCCACGACATGACAATCCGAGAAGAAGGCGCCAGGTTCATTTCCGGTCTAGAAGAGCGAAACGCGAAAGACACACGCACGTGGACACAGACATATCAGCACATTCGGCAGATCCACAGCACTCAGTGAGCGAATGAACGAGCGCGCAGCAGCAGCTGGTTCTCAACCCCAGAGTCTAACGAACCTCTGACCAGGAACCAATAACGAAGGGGCGGCAGTGATGACTCCTGCGGAACCTGGCGAGCTGTATCGCACCCTGTTCTGCTGGAGGAGGCGGGTACGGAGCAAACAAACTGCTTCTCGACGAGAGAACTTTTCAGAGCGCAATGCAACGGGTAGCGACGGAGGCAGCCTGGGTGAAACACAGGGGGAAAGCTGTTGCAGCTGTGTGGCTGCAGTAACAGCGTGACGCATGCCCCGTGCAGCTTTGACTGGGATTTGTAATGTAATGATATTGGGTTTGTGTACGAAATGAGGCAGTATGGCTTTGGAATGCAACAGGCCTGTGTTCACATGGCATTGATGGCTCAATGCCATTGATGAACCACCACATGGGAATGAATTGAACTGAAAAGGCTCGGCAATGCAACTGGGATGTCGAGGGCAGATGCAGAGGCTCGCTGCACTCTGCAGTGGGTCTGGCTCGCTGGCGGTTGCCTTCACTCCAATACACGAGGATAAGAACTTTGGAACCTGACATCCACGGATTTTCTCTGCTGCACCAAAAATTCTGAAGCAGCATTTCATACCAGAAACAGAACGGGAGGGAGGAGCAAACAGCGAAGTAAGTTCTCAAGGAAAAGACTGGGTCAATCAGCGCCTGGGAGCGTCAGCCGTAAGTTTTCATTCACACCTGGCTGCGTGCGTTGAGGTCGCGACTCAGATCAAAATTATCGATTTGAATCGGCCGCAATGTGATCCATATGGAAGTTGGATTCCATTGTTCCAAAGGTGAATATTTCTGCAGCCCAAGAGGCGTTCTTGAGAGGCACAAATTTGTCTTTGTTTCTGGACTGATTGCGACACACGGCATGGTGCTGTTGTTGTTGGATATTGAATTGGACACAAGGTAGACAGGGGAGAATCGTAATCCGGCTCCCGTGGAATTGAATGCAATCTAACGTCGAGTCCTGAGCTGCATTGGAAATAAAGAGCGGACAGTCAAGCGCAGGGGATTGGACATCATTCAGAAGATTGCCGTGGCACACTGGACATTCATCAGACGTGATGGGCGGAGGCAACCAAAGTGATTGCACGCCATTCACTGTCTTTTAGCACTGATTTGTCAAGGTAGTTACACAGCATTGGTTCTTTTTTTGCAACAAAAGCCTTGGCTGCTCAGACGGCGCCGAGGTACAGATGAGTTCAGCTCAGACGGAATTCCGAATTCAAGATTAAAGGCGGCAATGGCAACTTTAATGGCAACTTTTGAGCTGAAAGCCAATTTGTGGTTGACGTAGTGAGACAATTGCTTTGCTGAATGTCATCCAAAATTACAGGCAGTTGACAAAATCTTCCATTTGGTGCCACCGTCACAAACTTATTTGTGGCAGATTCACGTCTGCACCACAATAACAGAGCAGTAGTCTCGACTGCTGAGCCTCCTGTGGCTCCAGTGGTGCAGTTACATTTGCGGTTGTTCCCACCCAGAGCTTAAATCCTCGGGGCGGCTGCCTCCCCGCACAGGGGCCTGGGACGTTCGTCTCCCTCCTCACAGCTGCAGATTTCTTGTGTTTCACTCGGCCTTATCTCCACAGCAGGATGATCACTCGGTGCTGCAGCCAGGGCACGTCGGAAAACTGACGGCTCGTCGGCTCCCATTGACAAGTCAATTTGTGTGAATTTTAGAGCGCGTTTCCCAGGGAACTGCCAAAGGCCTCGCGGTGGACGAGGAACAGAACGAGAAAATTATTCGCCTCCTGAAAACTCGTGATGAAGTGTTTTGGCGCCTGAGAGGGGACGTGTGGGAAGTTTATTCTCTCGTTGGAAGGATGGATCTGGCTGACCCTTGACACAGCCTCAATTTGGCACCTGGGTCCTGATTCAAACACTGGAGAGCGCTTTTCTACCTGTACAACGAGGACATTCTTGAAGGACAACCTCATATTCAGTAAAACAGAACAGGATGAGCGAAGCGGAAGAGGAAAAGAAACTGCAGAGCACTGCAATATGAACCAGCACATCATGATCAGGGACGACAATGGGAGCAGGTGGAATATGCATGAATGGACAGTGTCCCAGCATGAAATGAACCGTTGAGCATGAGGAAATGAACTTCAGCGCAATGGAGTCAGATTCGCAAAAATTCGCACACCGGAAGTGAGATTTCACCACTAGGCGGCGTCACCATCTCTCACGATGATCGTCGGGGTGCAGACGAGCGCGATGCGCAAGGCGGGCGTCGGCGCCGACAGTCTGGGCGAGGTGAATCAGTACGGCGTCATGAGCTACGGGGACCGGAGGTAAGGGACGCCACCTGGTGAGCTCTGCATGCGACACGACGCTCGTCGCTGTGACGACAACGCCGCCACGCACTAATCCGTCAGATGTGACCCTCTATCAAGGTCTTGTCAACTCAACTGTCCATTGGCTCAGACGTGGACGTCCTGCGAACCCCTCCCAGTCCAAATCACCCCGCACCTTCCACATACCTGTCATCTTCTCTCTTTTCACTCATCTTCACGTGGAGAAACAGGCCTCTGAATCAATCTTTCAATCAGAAGGTTTTGGTCCACTGATCACAAAATTGGAAAGCGAAGCCCAACTTACGAAACTAAACTCTGCATGTCCTTCCCACTGTGCTTTGTAATCATCCGCCCAACAACCACCTGTGGCGATGTAGATTCTGGATCTCATCCCTCAGCGCTGTCATCATCATCAAATACAACTGCTCAATCATTGGCTATTACCCAACTTTTAGTTGGCTGTAACTTCTGAGCTGTTCGGGGAAGTAATTTCCGGCACACAGCAGCGCATCTCGTGTCACAGAGGCAAAACAACGTTGAGCGCAGGTCAAAGGACCTTCACCGTACGAGGGTCCCTCAAGAAAAATACAAATTTGAAAAAACACAAACTTTTGGGTCAGTTCTTTTTTGTGACCATGGTTTTACTTTGCGCAGTTGATTGGATACAATTCAGTCTTTGTAGTTTCTGAAGTTCTGGGCATATTCAAATGCAGATCAAACTCTGTCTCAAAACCGGAAGCTGCACAAAGACAACCCAAAACGCCAGAACAGGGTGAATACAAAGCACAGGAGGAAACGAAGACCAATCCGCTTCTCTCACACCTCATTGTTTTGTTGCTTCGTTTTGTTTTGAGGACCAAAGTGACGTGCAACTGTTGTCACACATTGTCACCCACCGCCACACCATGGACTCACGTCCACAACTTGCAGAAAAATTCTCGAAAGAAGACGTATTTCGAAACGTCTGGTTCACCAGTCCGGACGAAAGCCCAGTTTAGTTCCATTGTCTTCAATCATTGACATCGTGAGGCCCCTCGGACAGAGAAAAGAACGACTCATCGTGTTGTAATCTGAAACTAATGGCCTCTCTGACTGCATGCACATTGTATTTGGTCTCAGTCTCTGTTTTTTTCTCTGTCAAAAGCCTCTGACTACTCTTGACCTGTGACCTTTCGTAAACCCCAGACTTGTTCGTAATTGGTTGATAGGACTCTGGACACATATTGGCTACTGTTGGAGCAGGTGGAACAGTATCCCCAGCAACCGGGTCAAAGCCAACCAATGAGGTGAGTTCTCACCCATAGAACCGCCAACCTAGGCCCCGCTCCTCCTCCCCCTTCGGACGTGCATGCTTCGTTACTTTGCCAGTTGTTCATTTCACGTTTTGGTTCATTGGTTTCCTCCACAAACTCTGGCAAAAACAAATTGCTGATCAATGTCCCTTTCCGCCAACAGTCCGGCTTCAAACTTCCAACCATGTAACCCGCAAAATTGCAAAGAAAACGCCCCACTCCAACACCTTGGTTTGAGATAGATCCGAACAGTTTCTGTGAGTTCACAACCCAGTTGTCTGGATTGATTTTGTTTTTGCTGAAATCTGCCGCTGAACTATATTTGAAGGCCATGTCTCTCGGCATCAGCCTACGCAAACGCAGGTGACAGATTTTTGGTTTGTTTTGTGGCAATTACATGACAAATTCAGGTTCATCCTGTTGTCTGTACGCACTCAACGCACATTCATAGAAATTGACATGCCAAGCTTTCCAATGATTGACTTTCATGTCAGCGATTGTCACGAGATGAACACAGCTGAGCTCACAGGGAGTTCGCTTCAGCGCATCTCCGCTTTATCAGTGGATTCAAAAAATTATCCAGCTTCTCTTTGATGCGGGTGATAGAATTTTACTCAATGCATTTTTTACACAGGTTTTGAAAAATTTTCAAAACAAGTGCCAGGCAGCCAAACTGGCTCAGTTTGATCAATGGAAGCAAAAACATTCGCTGTTGAGGGTGTTTTGATGTCTCTTTGTTTGTTGTTTTCACTTCCTGTCACCCGAAACTCTTGGCCCGCGGCCTCTTGTAAATCTTTCCAACAGCAGAACCTTCCGCTCGCGGCGGTCCTTGTGAACCACACACACTTGAATTTTTGTACAAAACGACTCAACGAATTCCTTCTTTGACCCACCCTTCACCTGAAGTCGCCAACCCCAAGTTTCTCCCCTGACTCTGTTGCAACACCCTGCTCTCTTCAGTTGTCTTTGAAATCAAGACGCGAAGTGTCCAGTTCTGACCTTGAGTACAAAACACACGTACGAGCACCGCACCGGTCACTCTCAACGAAAGACCACCCACGATTCTGGTGGTGGATGAAATAGCAGTACCCAAAGGACATTTCTGGAGAGGGGGCTGTCTGTGCTTGTACAACTCTGGTCCCCACACTTTGCCCTCTCTTGTTTCCCTGAACTGCAGTCACGACAGACGGTAATCGCCATTTGAAGTAAAGCGATGAAACATTACGTAGGAAGTGCATGATCTCGTATACCATGACAATACGCGTAGCATTCCAACATACATATGTATACGAATTTTTAGCCTGACATTTGAGCAGCTTTAAACGTGAAAGCATTCATACCATTTTTCCAAATACTGCACATTTTCATCTTGACCTCCGTAGCCATTGGATCCACACATTCAGAGCATGTTTCATTTGTCATCATGTTTTCTTCCGCATGACCCTAGATATTCATCGTACAGGTACCGGTAGATATTTTCAAATGGCTTGTCATATTTTCTACAAACCTCACAAAACGGGCTTCTTTTAAGTAAGAATGTTGTGCTCTCTCACTGTAAGGTTTCTGAAAACGAAAATATACGGGGAACAAAATTGGAAACGTGAAGTCCTGCTATCCAACAGTAGAGTCTTGTCAACGCAGAGAAGTGTTGGCAAACTTAACAACTACGCGCGCAAATGTGCTTCAGTTGTGTGTGTTTTGACAAAAAAGGAAAGTCACACAGAGAAAGGGACGATATTTGCAATTGTTTTCCTATTTAATAGCGGCGAAATGGAGGGAAAGGACAGAACTCTGCGGAGTTGTGTTGACCAAACAAACAGACACAAGTCGCGAATATTATTCCTCGCCAGCAATTACATTTGCAGCCCCAAAATGACAGGATATGAGCAGAATATAAAATGGTGATATTTGTGGGAGAAGAGGAAAGAAGTCTGCTTCACACTCAGCCTGGAATTGCGAAAGCTGTTAGAGAATTGCTTGTGTCTTCTGCGAATTTTGTTTGCATCAGAACAGCCTCGTGGACAAACAGCTGAAGGGGAGGGGGGTCCAGCGTCGCCTGATACAGGTTGCCTTTTCGAAAAGTGCAGCTCACAGCTAGAGTTCAAACTGCGTCCTTTTGGCAAAGTCTCTCTGTATTGATTGGCGGGAAAAGCGGAAAATCAGTCGATAATGAGATCAAAGTAATTTGTTTTGGAAACGTTTTGACACGGGAGCCATGTTTGAATGCTTCGGTGCTCCGCGTGACTCGAATCTGTTCTGGAACAAGACTTTCTCTGATGCGAAACATCGTGTGGTCTGGTGACAGTTTCGAGAACCTTGTGTGGGTGATTCCCCCGTGTCGAAGTCAGGAACGGAGTAGCACAAGCAAGTTCTGTCCTGCGCTTCTTTGGCAAGACGAAAGGGATGATCAGTTGTCTGGTCTTGAAGCGAATGAAAAGACAACCAAACCACGGGGAGCAATCAATGATGAAAGAGTCTGAAGCTTTCTGTATTTTGCGCACATCCTGGAAACCATTGATGCAACAGAGAAAGCAACATGGATTTTGCGAGGTAACCATAGCTGGTCGAGCAAGACGCTGCCGTTATTCAGAGATGTTAATTGCACCCAAAGCTGCTTGATTTGTTGCAGAAGGTTCTTGTGTCAGTGAGTTCAGTGGTGCCACGAAAATTGAAAGAACGATTGGATCAAGCAATCTCGAGCAGAATGAGAATGAGTCTCGGGGAAAAAAAGTTGTGTTTCCTATCTTTCCCATTTCCTTCCTTTTGGGCCCATCACTGCATGGTGGTTCAAAAGTGTGACCCACACACTTGGTTTCTGTGTTGAGTTTTTGGCAAAAAGCACTTCGGCAATTTTCTGTCTGAGTGCCGGGGCACACACCTGCTGAAGAACCTGACACGTCTGCGAAACTGCTCCCACTCTGCAAAAAACCTTTGCGTGAATCTGCAGCGAAGCAAAGCTGGCCTGCAAAGTTTGATTTTACAAAGCAAAAACATTGGTTACGTGTTGTGGTGAGGAGTGTAGAATGTGTATACAGTCAATGTGCGCGAATCAATACATTGATTTGAAGATCCAGAGGCAATTTACAGAAAGACAAGGCTTGCCAGCACCCAGTGGCCTTGCATTGGTTTTATATCCTCTACGGCCCTTTGGGGACTCCTTTGCTTACACAAGCAAGCGTTAAGGATACACACAATGTCCTTCGCACTTTGCCTGAATGCTTTGTGACTGATAACGCCCACACTGATCCATTCAACTTCAATCCCCCATGCACCACTGTGGAGTCTAAAATTCTTAAAGTTGCAATGAAGGTTTGTTGGAGTTTTTTTTCTCTTTGGACCTTTGCTTCACGTGTACTCTTCAGCGTACATCGTTTGTCGCAGAAGCGAAACACGCGGGAACGTTTGTGTTCCGCTCTGCAACTTTGTGTTGTCATGTTCCCAACATGACGTGCCAGAAAATGACAGACTGCTGTTCAATCCCAAATTTCCCAATCATGATCTTTCTGTTTGGACTTTGCACAAGGAGACTCAAGTGTGACTCCCGTGCTTCTCAAGGGCAGAGAATCAAGAACGACGCGAAACGATCTATCGTTGTCGTGGGTCCGACCAACATCGAGTCGAGCCGAATGCGTCATTTTTCTCATCATTCTGTCTCGTGTCTGACCCTGCATCTGCAGCAGCGCGACGACCGGTCCACAACCACATTCACAGGCGTTCTCGCTTCCTGCACGAGCACAAAGCTGCGTCGGACTGACTGAGGTCTGGCAACCCCGATCACCAACAACAACTCCGCAAATTCAATAGCATTGTCCTCAGTCAACCAAATACGCCATTTTATACGCTGGGCGATTGACTGTGAAGTTTGTCCATTTCAGGAGCACAGTTTGCTGGGTCTAATTGAATAGGCCTTTTGCGTGTATCTGTCAAACACAAATGAAATACTGTCAGCAGCAATGGCTCCGTATGAAATGAACTCTGTGCGGAGTCTGAAAGTCTCGTGGAACAACTTCAGTTGTGTCTTGCTGGAAAACTTGTACGAAAACCTGAACCCACCAAAGTAACGAAAAGCTGACCACACACGGCACTGCAGCAAAAATTTTCCTCGAGAGCTCGTTGATCAGTGCAGACAACCACACCCTCACCTCACAGGTCCTTGTTCATTATTCTGCTCCACGTTGTCTGGACCCTGGATCCGCTGTGGTCCCAGACTCATCGCTGAACTGCCAATTCAGGAAAAGCGAACGATGAACGTTACACCATGCAGAAAACGCCCATCGATTATTCCAACGAACAAAACATTTTTCAGTCCCTTTTCCTGGTGCTAAAGGTCAAAGGATGACGCAAGGTTGAAAGGAGAGAAGTTTCAAATCACGCCACCTGACGCACGAGACCCAACTCTGTTGAATCTTTTATTCTTGAAAGGAAAAATATGTCGCAGCACGTTTCTCACCTGAAAAGGATCTTCCGATCCACTCTGCCGATCCACACTTTCAGGGTTGAGATTAAAACCCTCTCCTGGGTGCGGCAGACCTATTGTGCACCAACAACGGAGAATCCAGCAACGCTCTCCTGGCTATTTTGCGGTTACCAAGATACGGAGACGACTCGGGTTTCTGTTGTTACGGCTTCTATCTCATCACTTTTGAATTGATGCCAAATAAATGCGATTGCACAGCGGCACGGTGAGTGAGAAGCGTTGTTGGGTTGAGGTTTTCTGCTTTGGTTCTGCCTTTATCGGAGAAGACCATTGTTGAAATGATTAGACATTATTGCCATCACACGTGGCAGACCAGCCCTTTCAATTCACCACTTGCACGTTTTTGAGCACAACAGGTATATACCTGCTTCCAGGCACGTCACTGTTTGCTCGTTGTCTGCAGGGTGTACAGGTTGTTTGTGAACAGAACCTGCAGAGACTCGAACTTTTCTGGCAAGCCCCTCTATCTGCAGAACAAGAACATCTTCGCGATCTGCAGTCACCAACAACACCACTTCTTGAAACAAGTTGTGTTTCATCTTTGTGATATTTGTTGGCAGCGAAGCTGCTTCCAAGAGACGAAAGTTGAAGTTTGTTTTGAGAGATTTGCAGCGGGTGGCAAAGGTTCAGTTGCTTTGGTGCCCTAAATCACTGAGAAAATGTTAACATTTTAGCAGGCGGCCGCCTCCCCAAGTATCACCCAGAGAAACGATACGAGGTTCGCTCGGGAAAGTTTGCGACGCATCCAGTATGACCGGAACGGGTTGGCCGATTTGGACCAAATTTTCACACATGGACTAAGGCATGTTTGGGAGCAACCAAATTTATTTTAAGAGTTCACAACTAAAGGACTCATGTAAAAAAATTGATGCAAACATGTCTGACGTCGAAGGGCGTGGCAATCCGGTTTTCCGCATGCAGAACGTAACTGAAAGTCAAACTGATGAACTCAACTGAACAGGAACAGTGTCAGGGGGAAGGCATCCAGTTCTTTACTCAAAATATTCTCCCCCCGCGGCCACACACGCCCTCCATCTCCGGTGAAGCCTGTCAAAAGCGCGCCTGAACTCATCTTGCGTGATGTTGCCGATCACTGCATCCACTTGTTCGCAAAGCTCCGCAACAGAACCGAACCTCTGACCTTTCAGGAAGGATTTCACTTTGTCAAACAGCCAAAAATCAGCCGGAGCTAGATCCGGAGAGTAGCTGGGATGACGCAGGATCTTGGTTTCAGTGTTCCTGAGAAATCTCCTCACGGGCAATGAACGGTGGGCGGGGGCCCCGTCATGGTGCAGGTACCAGTTCCCAGATCTCCAGAGGTGTGGGCGTCGTCGTCTGATGGCATTGCGGAGGCGGCGCATGATGTCCAGATACAGAGGGCCATCGATGCCGAGACCATCCGGGACAAACTCACGAAAGAGGACTCCAGTGGCATCAAAGAAAATGACTAACATCACTTTTTGGATGGACCTCTCAAGCCTGGGTTTCTGTGGGCGTGGTTCATTGGTGCGGAGCCAGGTTGCGGTGCTTCTTTTGGAGGCTGGATCGTATGCAAACATCCAACTTTCGTCACCAGATACGATGCGGCGGAGTGCTCCAGGGGTGCGTCTCATGATTCTCAAGTTCTCTCTGCAGGCGTCGACACGGTTGAGTTTTTGCTGGTCGGTCAAGAAGTGCGGGATCCAGCGTGCGGGGTGTTTCTTTAACTCCAACTGTTTGCGCACACACTTGTGAACCGTGGCGATTCCGAGTCCGGTGCGCCTTGACAGCTCTCTCAGCGAAATGTTACCGTTCTCCTCAATCAAAGCACGGATTTCTCCCACCTTGGCTTCGGTCAGCTTCATTGGTCTTCTGGTCGGCTTCTCCGTAGCAACGCTCGTGCGCCCCTCCCGAAATTTCTTGATCCAGCAGTGGATGGTGGATGCTGAGTACGCGACTGGCCCGAAGCTGTCACAGATGCGGGCGATGATATTCTGCGCTGCGAGACCAAGAGTCAGCATGAATTGAATGGAAACTCGCTGCTGCACGTGTGGATCATCCATTTTTGAACAGGAAATGTTTTCCGGTCAAAGTTTGCAATGTCTGGTCTATGCGTCGCCGCAGCAGTCGGTTTTGACCGAGTAATCGCTGCGCAGTGCAGTCAAAACAAGGCCATGTGCGGTGAAGACCATGGCAATCTGACCGCCGGTCACACACGGACTGAGTAATGCATTCAATCGTAAGGCCAAGTTCACGAGTAGACCGGTTCCGGATGCGTCGCAAACTTTCCCGAGCGAACCTCGTAGAAGGCGAGAAAACATTGCTAGGATTTACGGAAAGTTTGGTTTCACACCATTACACGGAAACTTGATTCCCTCGGTTCAAGTGCATCCAGTTCACGGCGAGCTCGGCGGAAGTGCTTCCAGGGGGCTTCGTCGTTTCGAAATCTCATGTCATCTTTCATACACTGCTTCCATAAACTGAGCTGTTTGCCTGTGTGAATCTTTGGGCAACAGTGTACTCAGCGCAAAAAGACGCAGTGAGAAAGGGAAATTCTTGACCGAGAATGGTTTCATTCCATTCCAACCAAACAGTCTCTCAGACAACTGTCATCCCCTGTCATCTGCAGAACAAAGCTCCACTGACGGGTCCCTGCATTGGGGTCAAAGCGAACTTCGGGGAAAAGGCATCTCAATGGGATAAAAAAGACAACGTGGCCTCGTCATCACGTGTGCACCTGCGCAACCTCATGCCATTGATTCTGACAGATAAGCAGCAGTAAGACCGAGTGTAATGGGAAGATGAAGGCCCAGTCCATCCACCCTGGTTCTCTTCCTGAAAGCTGTGCACTTTGTAAGATGTTGGCTTGACTGTTAACACCTTCCAAGCAACTTTCTCTCGGGCCGAGCTCTTCTGGGCCTCAGAACAAACGATGTTTCCCATTTGGAACCGGAAGCCACAAATCAAATCGGACGGTCCGGCCGGCAGGGCCTTCGTTACTGTTGACATTGATTTTGTGCTGTGCGAGGTGCAGGCTCTGTGGGTTGCGAGGATAACAAGTTCTGAGGCAACTGCACAACCACACACTTGCGCCCAATTGTTGAGCACAGGAAAACAGGTTTTAGCTCGCGTGCAATTGAAAAAGAACAATGTTCGTTTGCGGATCAGTGCAGAAAACAGGAAGGAATTGATCACAGAGAGCATTCTCTACAAAAGCGGAATGTGTTTTGGATTTTTGCCGATTCGTAATCAAATAGATCTAAAATGGAGCGAATGTTGAACGTTTTTCCTCCTGCTGTTCATCGGGTGAAAAGTCAGGCAGATGCACCTGCCGCTCCTGCAGATCAACGTCAGTCAATTTCCGTCCTCTTGTTTTGGCCAATCTTCTCCGTTTTCCCTCAAGGATTTTCTCAGCTCCAGGAAACCATTGAAGAAATGTTCAAGAAGCCATTCGAGTAAAGTTTTGACTTTGGCGGTTCTGTGTTGAGATGCCACAGTGACTCCCAAATTTGGCATCAGTTGTTGTTTTCATTTGGACAATGATTTCAATCTGCTCAGTGAACTGTCACATGCCAACTGCGAAAAATAGTATTTCTGTGCATGGGAGGGTTTTTTTTAAACACAGACAAGAGGAGCGGTGTCAATGCACCCCCCACTGTGCGCCTGAAAAGGAGAAGATTTCAATTTGTATCAGGCGTCGTTATCTCTCAGACGAGAGACTGAAACATAAAAACTCAACAAGAAGCAGTGCTCAATGCAACTGCAGTGCGAAGTCCCTTGTACCGTACAGATGCACTGCCTTATATAGTCTCAATATATGGGGGGGAGGGGGGGTACCAGGGGGGAGGGGGGAGGGGGGGCAGGGGACATTTCATCCACCTTGCCATATACAGCACTACCACATGGTGCTTGCCCTAAAGGGACTTCGCACAATTACTCTGACAATTACCCCAACAACAGACAAAAATAGACCCTGTTGTGGAAAATAATTTGATCTCAGATCCTGTGATGAAATTTGTGTGAACATGCACGGAAAGGGAAACCTCAGGAACAGGAGAAGGAAGATAGATTTGTTTGGGCCCAACTTCCGACTTTAAAAAATGATCAAGTGGAAAAAAATGCGCCTCTGACGCATTTTGACAAAAGTTTATGTGTGTGAGACAGCGGCGGCGGTGCGCTTTTGCTCAGTTGCTCAGTGCGTGACAAATTTGTAGGAGAGCAAAACGAGGCTCGGTGCTCACTGAATTTCCTTGCCTCGTAGATAGAGATTAAGCTGACAAGTAATTAAAGCGTATGAAGCTTCAATTAGGATTTCATTTACATGAAAGACCACGATCAGTTTTTTGCCAAAGGAGATTGCTAAAACATATTGAAACGTTGTGTGAGCAACGAATTATTTTCAGTGTGAAAAACAAAAGCTCTTCTTTCTTTGCTCCACTCTGGACACTTGAAACAGCAAACAACTTTCGCCAAAATAACCTTCCTGAACGCACAACGTCAACCCAACATCGTGTCACAAAATGAAAGGAATCTTTTTGCATTGAGGAAGATTGAACTGTTTGTCAAAAAAAAAAAACGTTGGGTGACCAGAGCGTGACCACGAAAATCCCAATTCTTGAAAAGTGAAAGATCAATGGCGACCCTGCACCTCTGCGCACTGCCTCGTACCGTCGGTGGGACGGGAGGCAGGGAAGCTTCACGACGGAGCTCGCTCCGCGGTACTTCATCACTGAAGGGGGAGGAATGGAAGAAAATTGGTTCTTCAACAAACCGACAAAAATCACTGTTTCCGGCGGTGGTGCTCTCAGCGCTTTGCTTGAAGATGGGTGTCGGCTCCGCTTCTCACGGAACGAGGGAACGAGGGTGCGATGAGCGAGCGGAGGGAGATTCTCCACCACCGCGCCTCAAGAGCCTTTTGTCTCCTGCGACTTCCTCCCGCCTCCGCATTTGAAACTCAAACCAAAAAATATTTCTTGAAATTGGGAAACAAGAAAGATTGGGAAACAGAGAAGAAAATTAAAAGGAAAGCGTCGGCGTATTTTGGAGCGACGTAAGGCGGTCGGGAACCAGTGATTCTGAGCAGGCGCCCCACGAGGCGACCGGGGCGGATGTTTATGGGCGGAGGACGACTGTATTTCCATGTTTTGCCACCCTCGCCTCGGCAGAGATGTGATTTGGTCAGCGAGAGATTTACATGGCCTCGAGGCATGATCCGCATTCGCTGAGCACTGCTGCTGCACGGGACATAACACACTTCAGCTCCTGTCTGTCCAGCTTTGGGCAAAACACTTTGTTCTTTGTTGGGCTTCGAGTGATCTTGGGCCTGCAGGATTCACCAATTGTTGGTGAAATGGCCTCTTCATCCTGGGGGAGCATGATGAAGCATCGCACCCAGAGACGCACAGGCTTCGGCCGCTCTCAGGAAGAATTGCGGCCGTCGCTGACAAAGGAAAATGCTTATTTGTGGAATAGAATCAGAAGCAGCTTCTGTGTTATTGGCGTAAGAGGCGACAAATCCGCCCTTTTGCCCGGGTCACCTGGGCCGAGCGGAGGTCGCACATTTGCGCCTTCATCAAGTGAGTCGTGGCGAATTATCCAAACGAAACCAAGTTAGTCTGTCAGAGCATGAAGGAACCTCAATCATATTTCATTTGTTCATTTCCGTGTCGACTGCCCACGAACGCATTGATCTGGTTCTGTTGGAGGATTTCTTCTGTAACTCTGCAATCACAAAACCAGTCGTATGTGCTCGCATCATGGTTGTATTGGGTTCTCACCTGACAAAAATGGTTCCTGTTCTATCATACGACGAAAAGGTCTCGTTTCGTCATTGTGTGATTTCACAGGAACTATTTTTGTCCAGTGTGAAAACCTTGTCACAACGCCACAAACCTGCAGACCTGCACGAGTTTCCAAGACAATGCGCTGAGAATCCACACACGAATGTTGTGAGATCTCGCTCTGAAGGATTTGGGTTTCTCGAGGCTGAAGACGGATCCGAAGCCCTGAGTTTCCATTATGACCAGCAGGCAGGCAGTCACTCGAAACAGGTTGCGGGCCTCGAGGAGATACGGAGAGTCTCTCAGTGCTACATCTTCTCTCACAAATGCCTCACTGTAGACATTTTTGACGTTTTCAATTTTGAGTTCCATTTGCTTGGAAGTCACTTGGAGAGTCGATCAGCCGCGAGATGAGCTTCGTGGAGGTTTCTTCTGGTGATTGGGGACGGATAAAGTTTTGTTCACGGAAAACCCACAAATATCAAGAGCAAACATTCTCTTTCCTTTGGATTCTTTCTTGTTTCATCGACCTATGAAGAGCAAAAACAAACCAGTTTAAGTTTGGTGTTGAGGTGCAGAAAATGTTCAAGATTTGAAAAAAGAGAGATTTGGTTGTTGTGGTGCATTGGCCACAACAGGTCAACAATGTCTGCAACGTCTTCACAGGGTCTGTGTCACCCACGATTGCGTGATTATTTTGAAGACCGACCTGCTGGCGTCACAGGAATTCCAACAGGATCCCCAAATTACAACAATAGCTCCTGATTAAGAGTTGTTTCCTGAACAAAACCGCAATTGTCTCGTCGTTAATGGCGCCGGGAGAGAGGACCGTAGCCGTGACAACCTGCTCTTTACCCAGGCAGTGAGGTCTGCTGGGAAATTTGCTGCAGAACTGAGCCACGTGACCTTGTCATGCTCGTCGCAGAGCCAGGCCAGCACGGGTTTTACTCCCACAACCATCGTGCTTTCCAGGGTTGCCTCGCACCTGGACTTTCCACAGGCAACTCGGAACCACTGGGTCACGTGGAAACTCACAATTTCACTTTGAGTTTGTTTCTTGTGAAGAAGAACTAGTGTGAAGAGTGGATGCTGAAATGGTGTTCCACAAACGGCAATCCTGCAACTGCGAACGAGAGAACGACAACTCTTGAGAGATTCGCGGGTCAATTTTACATGAGCCACTCTGTGCTTGTGATTTTCACTCACGAACAAGGCAAAAGTCCCCAAAACTGACGCCGACAAGGATAAAATTTTCACAGCATGATCATCGAGCGCATATTTGATGTCCGTTATTGTTGTGCGCAGTGCTCTTTGGACATGATGGGGCCATTCGTCTCCCGGGAGACTGTTCTGCGGTGCTGTATCTGCGAATACACCGCAGAGCTATTGATTCAGGCTGGAATAGAAGGCATCTGAGATATTTCAATCAAGCGGAGCCATCTCGTGTCCCACCGGATGGCGTGGTCGCGACGCAGCCGCCCGGCTCCAGACACCGCAGAACCTGGTATCACCATTCATCAGCCAGAACCATGCGCACACCAGTCTCCGCTGCACCGTATTGACACTCAAAAGTTTCAAGTTTATTTTTTTTAATTTTTTTTTCGATGACTGTGTCATTTTTATTCCGTGTTTCAAAAGCTTTCATAGTCATTGAAAAGAGTAGTGGCTTTGGCCGGACTGTGACTTGTCTTTTGCTGTAGCACCTTGGAACCTCGGTACACCAAATCAATGGGGTGAGTCGAGAAACGGGAGGAAATTGCCGCAGACGCTGTTTTCTTTATTCTTTTGCATCTCGGCGATGCTAACAGACTGGAGGAGGAGCGTCCGTGGCTGCTCGGGTATTTATGAGCTCAAGTGATCGGTGACTCGGCTCTTGCCCGTTGACACTGCGCCCCGGGCCCGACCAGGGATCGGAACCAAGAGGGTCGCTCAAAGGAAGCCGAGGAATTGTTCTGAGACAGGGGTGAGCCTCTGGTGCATGGGTTTGACACAAGAATCGTGATTGTTGAAGAACCGAATCTGAGCCTGGAGCGAAACATCAGTGTTCCGTATTGTTGGAAGACATCTGTGCACGTGAACTCCAGACACTGAAATAGATTTTTTGTCAATGTACAATGAGCTAAAGTCAGAACTGATTATCATAATGAGGATGGAAGAAACAGTATCAGGGAGAGATTCGCGTTTCTAATGAGCGAATCCAACGTGACATCCAAATGACAGAAACTCGCGTGCACTCAAGAAACATCTTTGTACGTGATGTAATTGGGAGCTGAGTTCTTTGCCATGTGCTGAAGAAGGATTCGGTTCCATCAATGATTTCTGTGTGCGCAAATTTAATAACTCAGGTAGGAAATCAGTTTCTCCGGACGCGGCGTGGCAGCAAACACCCAGAGGGCCTCGAGCTTACACGGAAACTCATTGCATTGCACTTTGAGGCTGCAGTGACAGAGGTTGTTGCTCCTCAACGCTTGAGCCAAAATAATGTTTATTTCCTGCGCAAAAATTCCCAATTTTAGACTGAGGCTGAGGTTGTGATTCTGAAATGTTGATTTGTGACGGAAACAGTGTGTGTGTGTGTGTGTGTGTGTGTGTGTGTGTGTGTGTGTGTGTGTGTGTGTGTGTGGATGGAGAGAACACCATAACAATCAGAGAAACATTTTGCGTGGCACAAATAAATTCAAGTTCGAAGATTCTCTCTGGACCAAGATCCCGATGGCTGTTCAAACCCAGAATCTACGCTGAGGTCTGGAGGATTGAGCAAAGAACCATCGAGACAGCATTCCGCATCTGACTTATCTCTCTCGCCTGTAAATATTACGCTGCTCCTTCCCCTTCCTCACCGTCCCCTCTCCAGCCATCAATATTTCTTATGAATCCTGCAAGGCCGCTTTGTCACTGGGGAGAAGATTAGATATGAATGGCGTTCAATCAGGGCCGCCGTCCACATGAGGCTCGCACCGCAATCGGACCCAAGGCAACAAGTTGGCGTCGAGGTCTTCAATGCCAGCGAAGCCCAATGGAGCCTGATGCTCACCACGCAGGCTTGTGTGAATCGCTGTCCAGCCGTGTGAAACGGCAGTGAGATCAGAAACTCATTCGTTTGGGTGTGTTGGAAGTGAGAAACACCTGATTCACTCGTGGGTGTGTGAAACAACGAATCACACAAGCTCAACAGTGTGGGAACCCTGACTTCAAAACGTCTTGAGGGCAGACCAGGCTTTTCATCACTGCTTGAGGTTTGTTTCTCCTCATCCAAATCAGAAGAACCAGCCAGCATTTGCCGGGTGCGTTTGTGAGCTTCTTCTCCACTCTTACTCTCAGGGGTATCGACCACACGGCTCCAAACCCGTCTGCAAGTGGTCTGCAGACAACCACTGCCAGAGACAGAAATGGTAGGACGAGCAGGTTTTTCTCAAACTTGACAACAGACGTCGATATATCAATCGCTGCGGTTGTAGCAGATTCCCCTCGTGAGGGAGGAGAGAGAGTGTGAATATTTGCAGTGCATCCGATTTCTGATCAATACCCTGTATCAATTGCCACGTTGTGCTGAAAGTGGTCCCGGAGCACGGAGGATAAGAAGCAGTTTCTTTTGTCTTCACAATTAAAGTTGGATATTGGCATCTGTTGCTGCACAAGGCTTCGGTTTCTCAATCCTCTGTTGCGGGGGTTTCCTGTCATTCTGAGCAATTTTCAGGGTCTAAATAATTTACGCGGAGGAAACAAAAACAATTTTCTCCTCGCACGCAAAAGCTCCTCATGCAAAACTTTTTGTGTCTTCGCTTGAGAAAGCTTTCAGTGAAGCACAAAACATCCTTCCTGAATCATTTTGTTTCCTTCTCTCGATCAAAACATTTGCGAAACAAGCGAAGGAAACAGCTTTTCCTGAGCAAAAAACGATTTGTCCAATTGGAGGATCACGCTTTGCTCGAAATGGGGAAACCCAGGGTTGGGCAGAAATCCATTTGCTCCTCTGTTTGGCGTCGATGAAAGAAAGTAATTTCTTCAGTGTGGACACCTTTTTGTGGTTCTGCAGTAATTCCAGGCTGTTTGCACTGGACGGAAGCCCATTCCTCCTGAACACTGGACAAACTGGTCAGCAGTGGATAACACTCCTCAGTGAGGGAATGACGAGGAATATCATTTTTGCGACTGTAACTCTGCTTCAGTCTGCAGCAGGCGTTTCAGTCAACAAAACAGAACAACGTTGTTCTGGTGATGGGGAACTTCAAACCATGTGTCCAGAATGACAGCAAGAAGCCAGAAAAGCACCTCTCACACGTCAACTGTCACGTCTCCCTCCCGAAGACTCTTCGTGGACCTCTTCGCAAGGTGCAGATCTGTCGGGAGTTTTGTCTCCTTCTGCAGCGTGTGACGTCGGGAGGGAGACTCTTGAAGCTGCTGACCTCTGTGAGATGCTTTTGGAGAAAATGCAGCTTCACTCGAGCCTGCTTTTTTCACAAGGCAAACCAAAAGAAGAACACCACGCGTGCATGGTGTTCGTGCTGGAAATGTGGCCCCACCGAACTCCTTTGTGATTGGAAAGGCAAAGCGCACTCACGACTGTCTTGGTGCAGAAACGCACACCTCACATGCACGCACAGACGTCAATTTGTTCGACGGTGTTTTTGGTGCTTGTTTCAGACAGAAATCCCACTACGAATTTCATGCAGACATTTTTGAACAGTTCTGTGTGGCTCTGTTGAGGTGTCAAAATGCGCAGATTGTGTGCAGCACCTTACGGTGCAATGTTGTGGAGCAGGATCATCGAGTTGGGGGAGGGTCGCAGATAGTGCAGAATGAGACCAATATTTTCAGCATGAACTTTTCCAAACATTTCTACAATTACTATCACCTTCATATCTTTTACGTTGATGACATGCTGTATTTTGCGAAAAACTGAATTTGTTGCATGGCGACACAAATGGAAGAAAGTACACATCAAACGAAGCTGGTTGAAGTGCATGGCAATTTTACTATTTGAGTTCTTTAGACACTATTTCTGTGCGAGATGCAATTCTTAAATCAAAGTATCAAGTGCTTACAGTGCGTTTCGTAAGCATCTACCTCCATTCTGTGTAAAGTTTTCTTAAAAGTGGTACTGAAGCTGCAAATTTACATTTAAGAACTCTTCTATCTTTTATACATTTAGAATCTGTACACTGTAAGGTTATACATACATTACCGTACTGGACTGAACAAATCACATCGATATGCATGTGTTACGCTCCAACTTTTCCTTACGAAAGACCTGTAGATTTCAGCATTTAAAATCGTACCAGGAGTAAGATTTATTCATTCAAAAATATCTCGGATAAACGGTACCATCCCGAAAACTGGATAAAAAGACGTGGATGACAAGAAAAAAAAAAGCATTGGATGTTTGAGTTCCACAAGACTGGCCTCTGCTGTTTATCGGAATCCAACTTTATGAACAACCTTTTCTATTGAAATCCCACGCGAGTTTGACAGTCGCATTGAAACATTTTCACCCGTTTATGAAAACCTCACTGAATGCCTCACCAACTTTGTTGACGGTTGATTGGGTCCACACCCACATTTGGTGCCTTTGTCACTTTTGATACTAACAAATCGTTTTTGACTTTTAACTTTTTACGTTTGAATCACATTTCCAATTCCAACTTTTCACCTCTTCAAAAACAATCGACATAAAACTGAAAATTTATGTGTTTGCAGCCTTTTCTAAAAGTGCTTTAAATTTCAAGTTGAAGAGGATTCAAAGCGCGCAATGTCCGAGGAAACCTTTACTGTTTCAAAAGTGAGAGGCAGTGCCCAGAGGTCAATAAATAGGTAATCCCACAAACGCTTACCCTCCGGAAGGTGAGTAGATTCAATTGTTTCAAATTTATACTTCATCCCTTTTTGCCATTCATACTCAAAACAAAACCTTTCGAAATGTTTCCAACGTGACAGAAATCTGATGGTGGTTTGAACAATTTGCGTGGTCTGTATCAAACTGTTGGAACTATCTTCCGAGGTCTTTGAAAAACATGCGACGCACAGAGAGAACTTCGCAGACAGCACAACTTTTTTTTCGTCCGACGATTCAGCTTCAGGGTAAACTTTATGTATCGCACAGAGAACTCACTTGTGTACAAATAACTCAATGTGGAATGTGTCACATTGTCCAGCTTCGAATCAACTTCGAACAGAATTTCCTGAATGTGTACAAACTTCACGAGCGCCATTGTGCACGAGGATTTCGCAATGAAAGTTCAACTGCTGTCCAAAATGGAACTTGTAAAATTTGGCCATCGACAGAGAGTACTACGAATGTACATTGTTTTGTACCGCGCACATTTGCTCAGTAAGAGACGCATTGCATGTTTTTCTCTTCGCGTCGCTGCGCGCCGCGCTGCGGCTGCAGCTCGCGCGCCTCAACACGCGCGCGCCCACTTGTTCCGCACCCGCCTTGGCAGCGAAGCAGATCCAGGATTTTTCTTTGGTGAAGGGGCGCGACACCCGGCTGAAACTTTCAAACATTTTACAAGTATTGATTGCAGTATTGATGCACCAGCGGTGACAAATTTAGGGTGTATTCTGTTCTTTTCTGGGTGAGGGGGCTGCCCCTGGTTCTGTCTCAAGTCAGGTGGGAAGTTCAGGAAAGTGTCCGATGTTTGATGTTTCGTCGTTGGTTTCTTGCTGCTTTGATCCCATTCATATCTTCAGATTGAAAATTTGTCGTCTCCCTCACAGCAAAGCTGTTCACTCGTACAGCGAGACATGTCAGCGTTTTCTGTTTTCTGCCAGGGGAAGAACATTGGCACCAGGTCGTTTCTATTTGCAAAGGCAGGTCGAAATTTGTTTCGTATTCACAGTTGAAGGTTTCCTTTCCATGACGTTTCGCGTGGAAGTGTAGATCTGTATTTGATCCAATTCCCGCCGTGTTTTCATTGACAGCGTAGCAAAGCAGATTAATGTTTGAGCACGTAATTAGAAATTGTGCAGTCAGAGCAGCCAAATAATCACATCCCCGTCAGCACGGCGAATCAACATTGATTTTCAATAAGACACACGATGTCTGCTGGTGTCGCTTACAAATCAACTTTGCCCAGCGTGAGCCTCACTCGACTTCTGCGAGCCAGAGTGAGCACGGCCCGAAGCAACATGTTGATCCCATCTGAAATATTCGGTCAAAGGCCTCGGGGCAGGACCGTTTCTGAGCTGCGCGGGGGATGGGAGATACACTTCATGAGAGCAAACACTGCAACAAAATGAACAGTGTGAGGAGTCATGCTCCACACACAAACCCCCCTTTTTTGGGCATGCCAGCAGCACTCAGTGCAAGTCTAATCGGGGAGTTCCTTTGAAATCGAACCACGGAGTTGTCATTGTGCCTCGCACCAAGCAGATCACGAGCTCCTTACAAATGACTCCAGCAAGATGAGCACAGTCTATTCAAACAGTGAAAATTACTGCCATGGCCAAGGTTCGTCTGACCTGAGTGTGAATCTGTGCACGAAGCAAGGAAATGTAATGAACGAGCATATTAGTTCGTTGATTGAGACTATCTGGTGAAATCAGCTGCACTAGATTCCGGACGAGGCGAGTTCGAATTAAGCACGTGAGGCCAGGAGTAGATCCTGTGTGGGTGTCGGACCGGTAGATCCGGGACCTCAGTGCGCGCAGCCTCTGGGGTGTTTGTCTCTGCTACATGTCCTCATTTCTGTGCCGCCGCCTGGAAGTTTTTGCTGTCAAAGCAGCTGCAGCGACTGCAGTTACAGTCTGAGTTATGGACGGCTTAGCGAACAACTTTCCTCTAAACCCCACCTAATTAACAATACAAAAGGACAAAGGGACATTTGGTTCCCTGCGACTGATTTAGTTGACTTTGCCTGAAAGCGAAGCAGTCGAATCCATTTCTTCCTCCTCTGAATGCAAGGCACTTTTCTTCTCTTGAATAATTTACATTTGCTATCAAAGAATTGAATTATTCCCGTGGAGGGGGTGACGCACTCGCAGCAACAACAGCGACTCTGCTTAATGAATGTATTTCATGCAAAATGATAGCGTTTCATTTGTGCAGCTGCAGCGGCGCTGTCTCTTCCTGTTGTTCTGCTGCGTCTCAGCACGCCATGGCTCGGGGAATCCTGTTCCGGTGTCTTGGTGGATTCATCTTTTTTTCTGTTGGGTGCACAATCTGGTGATCCAGGTTCCTTTGCTCTGCGGACTGTTGTGCTGCCTGTTTGTTTCGTGTTCGTGCGGCCTGATCTTTAAATAGCAATGATCTGCATCAACTCAAATGACGCAAAGTCGACTCACGCACGCAACTGCATTGATTTTGTGCTGGTAGCGAAGGGTTCGAACTGAGCCACAGTTGGAGTATTTCTGTGGACAGTCAGCATTGCTCAACAGGAAAGGGTGCTGCGTGGAAAACATGTTTGACATGACATGGGGTTTAATCTATCACCATCCTGACAGCTGTAATCTGGACAAAGTGGTTTCCGCAGCTAATGAAATGCATTGACTGGCAGCGTGAATCCATTTCTGCCCCTGTCAGGACTCATCACATCCTGCGTTTCATCATCTGTCTCCTTGGTTATTGCCTTGTGCAGTTATAACTGCAGCCATGCAAAATGAATTGGGTTAGTTTGTTCGCTTGTCTGAGCCACAACCCGATCCAATGGAGAATCAGAACCCACTTGAGACCAAAAAGAAACGCAACGATGACAGGAGTACGAATCTTTTAGCACGTGGCCCAACGATTGGAACACAAGCTGTGCAACTTGCACACGTCTGGGCACCGAGGTCGAGACCCAATGAAAATTAGGTGTCAAAAGAAGGAAACACCACACGCCTTTCAAGTAAAGAATACGGAGGCAAAGGGACAATCCGCACGATGCGATGGATCTGCCGAACAAAGTGCAGCCCTGATCCCGCGGCTCGGGTCCCAGTCAGGGGCGGACCGACATGAAAAAGCCATTTAGGCTCGTCCTGCAGCGGGGAAAAGACATTTCCCTTGGCGCACGCACGCAGCGGGCATTTTGTGTGATCGTTTCCGTCTTTGAGCTCTTTGTCTCGGCCAAACTGCGACTTACGGACTCGCCCATCTCTGGGCGTACATCAATTGTGCCTTATTCAACAGATACGGTGTGCGTTCTTTTTGTAAGCACACACGACAAAAACGAGTTTTGGACTTCACATGCAACTCATTGGTCAATCACCAACCGCTTCTCAAAGTCTCTTCTCGACTCAGTGTAATCGAGAGTCTCCAGAAACGTCGTGAAATCGCAGTCGGTAAACTCACAAGAATTTGTGGTGATCCCTCGCGTCACTGTTCTCGATTTGTTCTCTTTGTGGTGCAGAACAGATTGAACTCATTTCTTGAGGAAACCAGGTCCCAGGAGACCAAACCAAGCGAACCTGGCTGACAAGAGTGATGACGCAGAAACATTGATCTCGTCTTTGATCTTCCACAAAAGCTGGAGTTGATTTGAAGAAAGAACCAATTGACCGAAGATTCCTCAAGAAAAACGACCGTCTTTTTCCTCGCGGACAAGCAGCTGTGGTGTTCACAGTTGTGTGTTTTTCTCACAGAAATTGACCCCAAGTCATCCCTTTTGTACTGACAAGAATGGAAGGACGTTAGGGCATCACAGCAGCCCACACTCCCCGTGAGGAACGGGCCAAACAAAGACATAATTGATGTTATGGGGCGCCAAACCTGACGGGACTTGATCAGGACCTGTCCAGAGCCAGATACCGCTGACATAATAGAGACCCCAACAAGCGACAGAAAATCCACACAATGTCCCCCAGACACGCAACTGTCTTGAAGGTTTTGGACCACCTTGTGACACAACACAGGCTCATCTCAGACCTCATTAAGGCCTCAAATATGGACTTTTTCCTCATTGGCTGTGGTCCTTCAACGAGCAGATTCTAAATGCTCTGAGACAGGGACATGAACATTCCCGGCAGAAGTCGGGTCTCCTTAAGGTTGCACATTCCCTATTAGCAGCAGGACCAGACCCTTCTCAATATTGATCGCAGCTGTCTTCACGGGCGATCAATCTCAATGGTGAGAATGTGATTGTAATACGAGCAGCATTTTGCATTGTAATACAGACTGCAGGAGCCTAATTGGGTTGGCATGCAGACAAAGATTGGGGAACTCCATTTGAGACACCAACGATTTTTCTTAAGAAAGTAGCTGCAAGAAAAAGAGTTGGACTCCTGTAGATAATTCTGTAATCTGACAGGACAGAGAAGAACTTGAGAAACTTACAAGGGATTTGTTTTGAAAGGCAGTAACGAAAAAGCAGTTCGCGAAAAGGTTGTCCATAAGAAAATCCATTCCAACCTGAAACCTTCGTAAACCAAGCTGAGCCCAAGAACCTTCACGCACCAACGTGCTCCCGAAGAACTTGCAGGACTGATTTGCGCAAAACTGTATGCGGTCGACATTTTCAGGGCAGAATGAGACAAATTCGAGGCTTTATGCAACTTATGCCTGACAGGAATGAAGAGTTGGGTGACAGAATTCATCATTCCTCTGTCTCTTCCTACGCATCCAATAATCTGCCAGATCCATTCCACTGAGATGTGCAATTTTGAGACAACATATTCATAAATATTTCTCCTTCATTTGAAATAATGTGGCCATTATGGTTGCGCGGGGCGCATGGTGCGGCATCTGTATGGGGGCGCTTTGGCTCAGTTTCTTGGGACAGTGACCGAAAATCTCGTCCCAACATGACGTGACGGAGGCTGGATGCAGGCAACATGGATTCCGGTGGAGCCTTCAAGATTTGTTGATAAATTGGCAAGATTCGGTGTTTCACGTCAGAATGCGCAGGCAATCCTGGATGCGTAAAATGCAGAATATTTCTGGATGATATCCCGCTGGAGTGTTTATGGAAGGCACTAAAGTATTCACATGTCTCTCCATCCGAGATTGTGATGCCCGCAATTTGGTGGAGGTGAGTCTGGAGCAGCAGAAAACTGGCCTCGTCCTCCTCCACTCGTGGTGTAAGAGGATTGTGGAGGGATTGTCCCTGGGAGGAGCAGGAATGATATTGCGGGTGATTCTTCCCCTGGAGCCCTGGACGTTACCATGCGACCTTCACTGAAGCACGGAGTTGCTAAAGTCCCCCGTCTCCGTCTAAGCTGCAGCCTCGTGTCCCTCCCGCTCAAACCACGTCACGAAGGACCTCCAGGAACACGTTGAGAAGAAAGTCAGAGCTTAACTTGACTGAACATGATCCAAACGACCATTTCTTCGGTAACCCTTTGTTGTGTCTTTCTGTGACGCCCTGAACTGCTCGTTTCAATTTGGTTTGAGAATCAAACAGGTTGTTCTGACCACAGCATGTGTGAGCATGATCTGCATAAAAACACAAATGCGTAGTCTGGACACAACTCCTCGGAACGTGGCAGAGGCAGAGGGAGGCTCTGCTTTCTTTGTGCCTGGTCATTTTCGATCTGTCTGCGACAGAAACGTTTGGTTCCGTCTTTGACGGCACATGACGCTGCTGCCAATGGGATTCTGACAGGGACTTTTTTCCCCTTGCTGAGTTGTCACTTCTGACTGGAAGCTCACAGTGCTCTAATGACAGGACTGACAAATGGCTTGACTTCCAGTCCAGCTTCACGGTTGATTTACCCCCACGGACCACATGCCCAGAGCTCATAGAAAACGGCTTTTGATGGAATTGACTCCAGCAATAACGGCACCAATGAATTCTGCTCTTGCCTTTTGCTTTGGGTCAAAGTTGTGCAAAGCATCACAAAAGATTGCTCAGATTTTCAAAGAAAAGGAAAAGAAAATTGTAGCCTTTGGTGTCAGCTGGGCTTGGGCGATTGGAACTGAAAAATGAAGGGGACTGGTGTTGTCAGCTGCACGACGTCGTTCCTTGTCCAAAGCAAAGTTGTTTTGTATTCACAGATTTCTAAATTTGACAAAGATCTGCTTTTCACAGTGCCGGGCCAGTGAGACAAATCTTTTGTGCTTGATTGTGGCAGACGTTTTTGCCAGCCTTGGTGCGTTTTTGTGTGCTGCAGGCAAGAATCACGGGGAGACGTGGCAAAAATTGTGGAAATGGAAATTGGTTTGCTTCGTTGACACAGGCGCATTTGCAGCTGCATTGCTAGAAGCGTCATTGAAAGACCAAACACCACAAGGCTCCAATCAAACTTGTTTGTGTGTTCAAGTTCAGTGCAAATGAGATTAGATTTTTACAAACCAACAGAGCACGTGCCAGCGATTGGTTCAGTTGATCTCTGAGACTGGGCAATAATTCTCTTTGGTGCCAAAACGTGTCTGGAGAGTTTCAATCAGTCAAGACGCGTGCGTGGTTCCTTTGTCTGTCACAAAGACAGATGGAAATACTGATTGAATTTGGATCAATACAGAACGTCTCGGCCAGGACTGTGCTAGAGGACCAAGAGGAAAATGGGTCATTCCCGTGAACTCGTGCCTCACGCAAAAGGGCAAAAGAGAGATTGCCCCCGTCATGCCTCCTAATCCGGGTCGGTTTGAACCCGCCCGACACCACGACGAGCGAGAGCAGCTCGCAACGCGACGCAGTCGTTCTCTCTCCATTCAAACCCAAATCCAAGCGTCGCTGGCGCTGGTCAATAACTGTGAATATTTTATCCACCCAGCTTCTTGTCGGCTGTGGCTGGAACAGCTGCACGTGTGTGAGAGAGAGGGAGGGAGGGAGGCAGCAGAAAATGGGAAGCAGCCGAGGCGAGGTGACGCGGCGGGCGGGGGACCCGAGTTGAGACTGTCCCGCCACCGCCGCAGCTTCATTGAACCTGAACTCAATCTCATTCAAGGTGCTCAACGAAGCTTCCACACCTCTCGATGTTTCATGCATGAGCCACGGAGTTCAGCATCCAGAGACCTGTCGCCCAACGAGAGGCGTTTACGGTCAAACACACGCAGTGGTGAACGAGAGCGGTAAAAAACGGGATTGGCTGCCGAGGCATCAGTGCTTCTCGTTGCTTTCAATTATTGTGCTTCTGGGATGCAGCCCTAAATTTGGAAGTGCTACTTTCTGCCAAGAACGCATCAAACGAACCCGAGGTGGGGTCAAGTGGGAAATGGCGCCTACATCATGGAATATCTGAGCTGTGAAACGACTGCAGGAGAAAGAAGCGAGTGAAGTGAGTGGAGCAGGAAACGGAAGCTCTTCAAGACGGTTGGTTCCAATTGGAGTTGCCAGTCTTTGTTGTACACTCTGCAAATCTCTCTTGTTCATTTCAAATCCCCGCGAACGAGAGTCCATTGTGAGGGTTATGCAGACAGTTCGCCCAACAAGGGGTTGGAATTACCATTTGAATGAGTCACTGCTGGAATGGGACATGAGAAGGCTGCTGTTTGGAAGCTGTCACAAATGCACAATGGGTTGAGAGAGAGAAGTTTGCCTTTTCAATGGCCATTGAAACTGCAACTGCTACTGAGGAGACCACGAGGGATCCGATTCACGAGTGGCTTTTGAAAGACAAAACTGTGGATTAAACTCTACAAAGTGTCAAATACAGACATTTCACCCATTTGTTGTCGTGCAAAACTAGGCGCCTTGAAGCTGTTTCTGCACTTTTACAAACAACAGATTTCAATAGGAGAAATTCACCATATTTGGCGCCCGTGGGAGGATTGATTTCGGACGTGTTTGCAGATTTTACTCTGACAAATCTGTGATTGATTTGATTATTACAAGGCTGCACGAGTCCAGGGGCTTCGCTTCGCCCAGGCCACGTCACGCGCAACGCAAGTATTGCATCTCAAACAACGGAAATTGCAAAGGAAGCAAACACAACTTTTTGCTGGTGTTTTGATCGTGTGTGGGACGCAAAAAATACTCAATCTGACTGCAAAACGAAGCCGTCCTGCTTCAGGAACGACGAATCCCAATGAAACTGCCAAGCATGGCTTGGGTTTTGGAGAAACCGTTTGTCACGTGAACAAAACTTCACGTATACACGAGACTTCGAAGTGCGTAGAAGCCGCAAGACGAATCTGTCGTTGCACAAGAGCTGATCCGCAATTCATCAATGTGGACGCAGCCAATCTAATACGAAGCTGATATTCCGGATTCATAAGTCATATTTTGACATGAGCCTCTGTGTTCAGTAAAAGTGGAATCCATTAAGTGGAGTGGACCGTTCAGGAGATAATCTGATCATCCACTATTGATTCACCCATCTCGGACATGTCGAGGGGCAGTTGTGTGAGCATCCACATCACCCAGCCACGCACACAATTGCTGCTGCAGTCACAAAAAAATAATTGTGTGAAGCAAATCCATTGAGTGTTAAAACTGGAACAATAATTGCTGGGAGTCTGGATTTGTAACGTGACGTGGAAACTGACGCTTTGAGGCCCCGTGGTTGCCCCCAGCTGCGCAATTCAAACGCCTGGATCAATCAGAAGTTGAATGCTAATGCAGCACGACGCTTTTGGAGTCACACAATTTCAAAACGTGAACTGGCACAATTTGACAATTTTTTCTCAAAAAAAAAAACAACAGATCATTCATTGAATACCAAATGGTAATGAGGAAAGAGACTCGTTCTGTGCGGCATGACGCAGCTGTTGCTTTGGAAAGCGAGGATTATTGGTGTAATCCGCGTCCTGAACACGCATCTCCCATTCACATCGGCAAAGCACTGAGCACACGGACAACCCGTGCAGATGTGTACTTAGGCGAGTGAATAAGCTTTGTTACAGCGAATGAGAAAGAGAATACGTCTCGTCAGTGATCATGCAACGTGCCTGAAGTTCCACAGACAATGCAGAGGAGGGAAGATTCACATTTGTCCCTCACAGCAACTTCTGTCGCATTCTGATGTGGTCTACTCGTTCCTGGGATCGCTGGGCGCGCATATTCCCGCTCATCCATACAAGGATAACAGTGAATGTGTCCATAGCAGTGTCATTTCAACCGGTCAACTGGTCATCACCTCTGGGACAAGACTGATGATATTGAGAGGGGAATACCATTGTGAGCTCAAGGCCACAGAGAGGGTTCATTTGATGTCAAAACACACACAACATTCATGAATATTTCTGGATAATTTTCACTGCGCTTTTGGATGATTGTTTTGTGTATTCAAAGCGCGCTGCTGCAGCGCGTTGACTGACTGACTGAAGGCGCGCGCGTCTGAGCGCACGAGAGCCGCACCATGAACACAGTGGTTTGGAACTACAGGAGCAAGTCGGTGACCTCCCCCGACGGGTCCCCACTCATCCCGCTGTCCTATCTTACTAACGGTCGCTTGTCTTTATCTGCTTCCAAACGCAGCAAGTACGAGAATGTCGGCAGCAGCAGCAAGGATCGCAACAAGGACGAGGAGGCGGGAACGCGCACGCGCGGCCCGATCACGTGCACCCAAACGGCGGACGGGCGGCCCCGGGAGGTCCTGGAGCTCGCCCCGACCATCGAGGTGCTCGATGAGGGCCACGACTGCGGCAAGTCTGGCTGCACGCGCGTCATCATCAACGTCTCCGGTCAGCGCTACGAGACGCAACTGCGTACGCTCAACAGGTTCCCGGAGACGCTGCTCGGGGACCCGATGAAACGGAAGCAGTTTTGGGACGCGCGGAGGAACGAGTTTTTCATAGATAGACATAGACCTTCGTTCCAGGCTGTTCTGTATTACTACCAGTCTGGAGGGAGATTACGTCGGCCCATCGAAGTGCCAGAAGACATCTTCTTGGAAGAGCTTGAATTCTACATGATTGGTGACGATATCATCCGGGAGTACAAGGAAAAAGAAGGGTTTATTCTGGATGAAATCAAACCGCTTCCATCCAATGACATTCTGAAGCGCATCTGGCTCTTAGTTGAGGAACCAGATTCTTCCAGAGCCGCCAGATTTTTTGCTATCACTTCAGTGACCGCCATCACCTTTTCCATCGTCAATTTTTGTTTGGAGACCCTGCCCAGCTTCGAGAGATCACACTGCATCAACACCACTATTGACGGCGGCAAAACCTGGGTCCAAGCCCCCAACTACTCAGACGCATTCTTCGTCGTGGAGACTATCTGTGTTTTCTGGTTCACCGTGGAATTTCTCCTTCGATTGCTCAGCTGCCCCAGCAAGTTTCACTTCATCAAAGGAATAATGAACATCTTTGACCTGGTGGCAATATTACCCTACTTCATAACCCTCATCACGGTGTCGACCCTGGGGAACTGTGAAAGTGCCAAAAAGAGTGGATCATTTATCTTCATCCGAGTACTCCGAGTCTTCCGGATTTTTAAGTTGAGCAAACATTCTCAAGGCCTGAGGATTCTCGGCTTGACTATAAAGACGTCGCTACGTGAGTTGGGGATGTTCTTTTTCTTCCTGTTGGTGGCCATGGTTATCTTCAGCTCTGCTGCCTATTATGCAGAGGCTGGTGAGGAACATTCACAGCTCAAGTCTATTCCTGGAGCCTTCTGGTGGGCTATTGTTACTATGACAACTGTTGGCTATGGAGATGTGACTCCTGTTGGAGTTTGGGGCAAGTTAGTCGGCGCGCTGTGTGTGATTGCCGGGGTTCTGACCATCGCACTTCCTGTTCCTGTTGTGGTGGCCAATTTC
>JAAUXT010021503.1_pt1 | contig 48184 bp, 31 predicted proteins | sample 7278171 | NCBI WGS metagenome assembly JAAUXT01 (sample SAMN14350112, study PRJNA611818) | marine sediment metagenome | isolation source: surface marine sediment (1.8m) | place: French Polynesia: Moorea | collected 2018-08
TCTTCCTCACAGCTGCGCGCAGCTTGGTCAAGATCTCGCAATACAGTTCCTTGTTGATGGTGCAATGCCTGAAATTGACCAGGAGCAGTGAGGTGGAGTCAAAGAACACAGTGACTAAGAGCTTCTTTGTTGCACGCGCTCTGAGAGCTTTGACTGGTCTGGCCCCACCTTTGGGAGTCCACTGGGCGCTCGCCTGCTTCGTGTCCGGATCGTAAACAAAACACCAGCTCTCATCTCTGATCACAATTTTGGTTAACAGCAGCCTGTCCTGATCCAAAAGTTCCAAATTCCTCCGGGAGATCTCAAGCCTGTTGGCCTTCTGGGCGTCAGTGAGTAATCTCGGCACAAACTTCGCAGCAAGTTTAGTCATTTTCAAGTCTGACTTCAAAATTCTTTGCACTGTTCCATACCCTGCACCAGTGCGCCTGCTGAGCTGTCAGATGGTGAGGCGGGAGTCCTGTTGGAGAAGCTGCTGAATCTGGGTGATCCACTTGTTGCGTTCTTTGGGATGGCCAGGATGCTCCATGTCTTCTGTTGGGGTGTGCCCGTTGCCTTCTGAGAACTTGACCCACCAGTGATGCACCTGAGTATGGCCCATGCAGTTCTCGCCGAAGACAGCTTGGAGTTCCTTGAAAGTGGCAGCTTGAGTCAGTCCTTTGGCAACCAGGAACTTGATGACCGATCTCTGCTCCATGTCCTGCGGCATGTCCACCCACAAAGACCGGTGGCCCCACCAGACAAATGTGAACATGAAGGAGAACAGGAGGAAAACAGGACTGGACATCCTCACATGTCAAGTCTCGCAAGCTGAATAGGGAATTGCCATGCCGATAGCCGTGAGCGACGTGAATGCCGAGTAAAATCGATCGCCATGACCTCAATTCAAGGACCAGGAGGTCGCCACTCATGCCACAGATCGGCCACTGTCTGAGGATCGTGATGGTGAAAGGGCATGTCGATCGGTCAAGTTGAACACCGAGTAATCTCATCATGTCGGTAAAAATTGGATCTGACCTCGTAATTGGCAATACTTTACATTCCTGAGTGTGACGGTGCTGAATATTTTTGTACCTTGGGCATCATGGCATCACGGGCGACTGATAGCCGTCGCTGCGGCAGAACGAAGCGACCCCCGCATCCTCCACCATCCCTGTTCTCCGTTAACCCCCCTGATCCCCAAATCGACAGAGGTAGATATCACAGCTGGAGAAATGCATTGCTAATCCACGTTATCACAATGCCACAGAAAACAAACCATTCCATCCCGGAAACACGCGATCATGTTCAACACAACAGACGGACCGCAGGCAGAGTGAGTTGCAGGGACGTGTTCGCACCGGGAGGAAACCTGTCTCTGCTGGACACCTGGGGACGGAGACGTACTACGGTTACCACAAATGAAACAGGTACAAAGGAATGTACGAATACTTTTCTTCAAGCAGAAAGTACTTGAGTTGCTTTCAAACAATTTTAAGAATCGTAAGAATGCGTCAACACAATGTGAACATGACAATACACAATCGAGTGCAGCAATAAGATACAAGCAATGTGATGTTACGAGGCTTGCGGGCAGTGTATTTCGTGGGACTGCCGTGGAGACAAGTAACAATGCAAACATCCTCACGGGCAGCCGAAATTGCGGCGCAAAGATATTCCATAAAGATGCAGATGGATTGAGAAATGTCTGTCCTTTGCTTTCGTGGACTTCCATCATCACGAAAACATGCGAAATTGCTTCAGGCCAGAGCGAAACCTGCAGACAACAATGTTTACTATTCAAATGCATTGCATAGTTTACATTACGTGCAGATTCAGAACAGAAAATGAGGGCACATTGTATACTTTTGTGCAATTTTCAGCTGAAGACAACAATCATCCAGCTTTTGTTTTTCTGTCTTTCTTGTTCAAAGAATTTACTGCGGCCAGGAGCGGACTGGGTTCAAGAAGTGCTGCTGCTCACCAAGGCAGCCGAAGAACATCTGCTCCCAAACTGGACAAACAGTCTCTGGGGAATTTGCCACGCCGCACGACAGGCTCCTAACGCACCCGGAGGCCCCTGCTCTCTCCACATGAAGAGGGGGCGCTACTGATGAGGAACAAAAATCAATTGCAAGCTTGTCACAAGGCGCAGGCCTGCGACATTTCAGGCGACACAGGTCCAGCTTCTCGTTTGAACTCTTGCAACTGTGACCCATTTGAGAGGCAAAGCCCAGCTGGATTCGTTTGGAATAACAGACGAAGAGGTCTGTTTGTTCGAAATTGCACGACTGCAGGAGTTGGAAGAACAAGCACTGCAGCGTGGTGTTTTGAACCAATCATTGAACGTTCTTGACGTTTTTCTGAAGTTTTGATCACGTTTTCAACGATTGGCAAGGATTGCGACGCTCGTGGAAACTCTCACAACTTTCAAATCTCGAGAAACGCAGATGCGTGGGTTGCACTTTCGCAGCCGACGAAGCCTTCGAGCCATTTGCTCTTATCAGCTGACAGGGAAACAATGCCCCCATGGCTGGCATGGAGACAAGCAAATATTCACACAAAAACTCTCCCGTGCCAATACCGAGATGCTACATGGAGAAAGATTCTCACGTGAAATCTTCACTTTGTTGATACGACATGCGATTCTGCAATTCAACTCTCACACACTCAGCTCCATTACGAGCACAAAAAGCCGGTGTTGTGTTGTGGCGATAACGAGCTTGATTGACAAGAAGTACACAAATGAAGGGTGAGCAGTTCATTGTTCTGAAACCCATAAATTTTAACTGTGACCAACCACATCAACACAACTTGACCGCGACCCTGGCAAAAACAGAACACAGTTCTGGCGTCAGTTCCAACCCTCCTGAACTGTTCAAAACACCAACTCTCAAAACCCCACCGGGACATCAGAACGAAATTTGCATTGATTTCAAGCAGCATAGACGGGGCCTTCGAAAACAAGAGGAATCAGCCGTAACGTGGAGTGACATGAGGTGCGTCATACTGACCTTTCAGTGCAAAATGACGTCCGTGCACCAACAGCTCTGCTACCAACGATCAAACGAATTCTACTTTCGTTCTGCAGACAGTCCTGAACCATTAATTCCAGAAGTTGAAGAGTTAACAAGGCACTGGAAATAGTTGTATCCTCATCGAGTGCAAATCCACACGCGTGAGCATCACAATAACTCCAGGACTTCCTGTGCAATCATCCGATGATCGCTGTACAAATGTGAGTGAACAAACTCTGTTGACAATTCACAGATGCACTGAAAAAGCCAAACTCTTGGCATTGGCTTCTCACTGGTAGGAGGCAGCCATGTTGAATGGTTGTGAGTGAACAGCACTGCCCTCTCTGTGAGCCGATGCTGCGGGAGCTGCACGGGGAAGACGCGGCCCAAGTTTGGAAGCGCAGCGCACATCATACCATCAGCAGGCCTCGGAGAAGGGACAGTCACAGTCACTTTCTTTCGAATTGTCGCTGCAACCCACAGTGAGACACCAATGCAGTGAGACACCAATGCTGCAACCTCACTTCGCGGCCTTTTGGTGAGGAAACTTCAACACGAGAGCAGGGCAGAGCGCAATCGCTGAGTGTCACCACTCAGTTCCAGTGGTGTTCACGAAGGATCACAACCAGTTACCTTGGGGGGCGGGGAGTGACCAGGACAAAGAAATTTTCAGCACAAGTCAACCTCATTACTGGGCAGCCAACTGCTGTTGATCAGAGAAAAAACTACCACTGAAAATTCTTTGCAATGATCACCCCCGCCCAGGCAGCTGGGGGTAACAAAAGGGGGTGACCACAGGTTAAAGGTTCTTGTGGTGACCACACACATCCCCTGCAATAACTACCACATAGCTGGAAGTAATCAGGGAGGTGACAAAAAACTCATTTGTGATCCCCCCTCCATCACCACCACCATCACTACCACACAGCTTCACACACCCGCAATATCTTCGACCTGTTACCCTGGAATGAACTGTGCTTTCGCAACCCCTGTTGAAGAACAAGCAGCTGCACATTGCTGTCCCAAGTGTTTCTGAACTCTCCTTCGACCCGTTCGAATCCCGGCTTCAGTAAACAGGAGGCTGTGTACCTCTTTCTCTGCATTGTTTGTGTGGCTGCTATTTTTTGTCGTACTTCGCTCATTCTCACTGAACTGTAAAGCATCTAATCTGACATAATCCTTCAAATGTCTTGCTCGTTGATCCGAGGTCTGAAGGTTTTATTTCTTTTCAAGGAAAAAATGCCAACTAGGCAGAAAGGCGGGGCTGATTTAATTAAACGGTGCTCTCTCTTTTGATCTCATCCACCCGTTTGAAAATATGAATTGAGCGATTTGACGAGGGCAGTGGATATCCACATTTGTGTCAATCCAATTCTTGTTGCTTTTCGAAAATCAGTTCGCACCATCATCTGCAACTTTGAGCGGGTAGAATCTACTCGTTTTCCAGACACGTGGGCTGATGCCAACAACAAATGTTGGTCTCAATTTCACGAAAAGATACACAAACATGCTGTTGCTGTTGCACAGACAAGTAGACCTGTATTTCTGCGAGGCAAATTGCAAGAAATTGACAACGCATGCACGCTTCCCTTCACCCCAAAAGCACTCTTTCAAATATCCATCTTTTCTGTAACACCTGACTTGTCTCCAAAGCCGTACACGCCTCTTGAAATGTTTTTCAAATAAATTTTGCACACACTCAGCTCAGCCTTTTTCACTGCTGTCTTTCAAGCCTTTCTCTCATTCGCCCTTTCGTTTCGTCCAGTGTGTCGAGTACTCGTACGAGTGCGCTCGTACACGAGCTGAAACCATCAGGAAGTTTTGCCGGTTTTTAGAGTTCAATTCGATTGAGAAATTGTGACAGTTGAAATCGGATTAACTGGACCACTGTGGTTTCCATGACAAAGCCCAGATGTTTCAAAGGACCACAAATAAAAAGCGCACCTGGAAAGATGCTAATGCCACAGAGTTGGTCCAAAGCACGCCTTCGGCAAGTAGGTGCATCGAGTACGACGAAACGAGAAATGAGATCCTCAAGATTGAGTTAAATTGGGTTGCAACATCGGTCCATGACAAATTGACAAATCCGACTTTTTGCGATCAATGCTCCAACACGAACAGTGTTTCGGAACAAAACAATTGCAACTGACTGACCTGAAATCAAACTTTATCCCCAACACGCGCAGCTCGATCCTGTCCTGGTGACCTGAGACATACACACACTTTCAGTGTGAACTGACGTCTGCACACAATTGAATGTCCTTGATGTGAGCTCAAATCACTTTCGTGCACAAACTTGTCCTTGAAATGCAGTGAACTTGAAACTCTCACTGTCCACTCAAGTCAACCAACCTCAGGGACAGAACTTTTCGACCAATGCAATGATATGCAAAAAGATTCTGCAAACATTTCAGATCCATTTCTAAACCTTCCCCTTGGCAAACTTTACGTCAACAGGAGGCACAAACAATTCTCAAAAAGCAAAAACAAAGCACGAAAATTAAAATGGACAACAGAAAAGGAAGACTACCGCACAGGTTGCGATAGGAACGACGTCTGCGCAAAGGTTGCGTGCAACACAAACCAACTGACCAAACACCCAACATGAACAAACAGCCTTCAGCTTCGAAATGTTCCAAGATCGCACTTTTTACCATTCTGTTGCAGCCAACAAGCATTCCGCCGGCAGACGAAAGTATTTCGACAGAATGTTGTTTACAGTTCCTTTTTTGCATCTCTGGAAAAAAAGTCACTTTACGATGCCCCCATTCGTGAAGCACAACGTGACTACAGAGCACCGAGTGCAGTTTCCAGATGCTCGCCCAGGACCAGGTTCTCGTTCGAAGGTTTGTTTCCATTTAGATCTACTCTGCGAGCACTTCAGTTTCAAACGAAGCGCCAAATTTCCTCCCGTCACCAATTGTCACCTTCGCTCAAAGACGGAATGGTTCGATCTTGGGCTGATGTCGCACGAACTACAGACACGATCACAATTCAGCAAAAGATCGACCACGGAAGACGCAATCAACAAGAGATTTCCGAAATAATTAGTTTGTTGCTTGTTTGCAACCGTCCTCAACAGCTGCAAAGATCATTCTCACGACTCATACCGCCCTGAAATGTTTGCGCACTGTTTTTGCGAAAAAACCTCGTAAAAGCAACACAACACCGTAAATCTCCAAAAAACATCTCGTTTCCTCCTTCTTTCACAAAAATAATTATTCGACGGTTTCCACTGACAAAAAGATTGTGTTATCAGCAGTTCCATGTCCGTGCAAAGAACAAAGATTGCGTTCAAAGCTCTTTTCTGGGAGGCAACTATGAACGCCAAATGAAAGGTGAGAAAGGTTCAGATACTGTAACGCCAGAAAACAGAATCTGGACTTCAAAAAACAACAACCCAGAAACAGCTCACTGCAGCTTGATAAGGACCCGGTGACGGAAGAAAGAACACCTGCAGCAGAATTCGCTTTTCCAGCAAGTGTGTGAAACCACACAGAGAAAAGAAAAGCACCGCTCAATTTTGATTCTTGATGAAACTCGCCTTTCTCGGATTCACAAGATCACCAAAGGCGTTCGTTCGACAGGGAATACGAGGTATGATCGGTTAGGAGCGGAATTTTTGAGTACCGCGGGTCAAAGATGGACAAAGTCCAGATTTCTTTTCAAAACTGTATTGCTGAACATACCAACCATGCCAAAACAAAAACTTGTGAACATGCCAACAAAATTTGAATGATTTCCAGAATCAAACACAAATGTCAATACTCATGAACAGCGATGGGTTCCTCAGTCCAGGGGCATGCACCAAAGTTCTGTTTGACCATCCATCCTTCTGGGCAAGAGTCTTGGCTCTGACCTGTCACTTCTCGAAATAGTCTCCGTTGTTTCTGACACACAGGAGGAGTCTTTTTCACCAGCTCTGCTCCATCGCATGGGCAAACTCAAACTGTGGGATATTTCTGATCACAATGTCCACTGCCTGTTTGAGTGCGTCGACGTTGGCGAACCTGACCCCCCTGAGCTCCTTCTTGATGCAGGCAAAAAGGAAGAAGTCAGAGGGGGCCAGGTCCGGGGAATAGGGTGGATGAGAGATGATCTTTGTGTCTGTGAGGTCGCAAAAACAGCGCATGATGCGGGTGTGGTGGGGAGCGGCGTTGTCGTGCTGCAACCAGAACTGATGATGGCGATTGCGCCAAAGCTCTCTGTGCCTCCTGCGGACTGATTCCTTCATCCGGCGGAGAATGGAGCGGTAGACTTGAGCATTGATGGCACGCCCATCGGGGACAAACTCTCTGTGCACAATGCTGCGGGTGTCCCAAAAGGCAATGAGCATGACCTTTTTGGTGGACATCTCACAGCGCAGTTTGGAGTGACGGGCCTCTCCTGATTCCAACCAGGTTGCTGACTGCTGTCTCCGGGTCAGATTGTAGACATGCATCCAGGACTCGTCAGCCGTGATCACCTTGGAGCACCATCTGGGAGATCTCCTCATTCTGCCCAGGATTTGCCTCGAGGCTTGCAACCTTTTTCTGCGATGCACAGCATTCAGATCATGTGGGCGGAGAATGCACAGACATTTGCAGAGCTTCAGAACTGACCTCAGAGCCTTGTGGATGGTGGCTGTCCCAAGATCAAACTGACGAGCCAGCTGCCGGATGGTGATGGTGGGTTCTGCTCTGGTGGCCTCGCGGATCCTTCTGAGGACATCTGGAGTGAGTTTGGGAGGTCTGCCTTTTGGTTTCTGCATGCTGAAGTTGCGACAACCGGTGAACATGGCAGTCATCCAGCGATGCACTGTGGTTGAACTGAGGGTGTGGTTCCCATGAAGTCAGCGCAACTCCCTGACGATCTGGCAGTGGCAATTTCCTTGCCGGGCCAGAAGATGGACTTCAGATCTCTGAACCTCCCTCGAGTGGTCCATGTTGGCAAAAGACTCCACTCCCACAAAAACACAGTCTAAAAGTTGCACAAATCACATTGGTTTGTACAGGAGCGCATGGTCACTGCGATGGCAAGTGCGACAATGGCCAAACTGACCAGTTACTCACACTGACTGACCTTGTCAGCGATCGTGCACAACCCAGACAGTCCCAGGCACATCCTGAGTAAAGGCCGACATGATCAGTCGCGATCAACGAGGGAGTGACCAAAAATTCCGCTCCTAACCGATCATACCTCGTAGATTGACACAAATGGTGAAATGGAGTCTTGCAACTCTGATTGCGTGAGAACACGTTTGTACATTCAATAGATTTACAAGTATTCTTGTTCAGATGTTCACTGAACTCAGCAAAACCAGAAAAAGTTAGCAAACAAACTGAACGGAGCAGCATCAGGTGCAGAAACAGCGCGGTGCCAGGGATCCGCCGCACTTTTCACCATCTGGACGTAAATCACCAATCACAAAATTGCAAGTTACCGAAGAAAAGCTGGGTTAATGCGGAAAGCATCTCAAGAATTCCTCAAAGCTGGGCAACAGAAATAGTATCAGGTGGACCGACTGCGCGGATCTTCCGTTGTGAGAAGAGATGTAATTGTGACGTCAAGATGAGTCTGCTGTCTGACTCCTGTGTAGCGATTCAATAATCACAGACATAATTGACACACAACAGCTTGAGGATGAGTTGCGCATGGAGATTTGATCTCCACCTTGGGTGCAGACAAAAGGTGCGGATCTACTGTAGGACACTCCGGCAAAACGCAAACGGTCCGTCCAGAAAGACCACAAGAGCACACGAAGAAGTCTGGGGGAATCCAAGAGCACCTCTTTCCTGTCAAGAACGAACAAATATTCATGCGATGCACCGTTTTTCAATTTGAGACACAGGGTTGTAGCAAGTAGTAAATGTTCCGACAATCAGAGTGACCAAAACTGGAACCTTTCACCAAGGTGAGTGAATGACCAATCCCTAACACACAGACCCAGCGAACTGACGGGCCACATCCGCGCAGCGCTCCGTGCTCCGTGTTTTCTCGCCGCTGGCAGCGGATACATCAATCTAATCCAGATTTGCTTCCAGATATCTTTCAACAGATTCAGCCATCAATGGTTTAGAATCCAGAGATCAATCTCTTTGATCCCAAAATTCCGTTTCCATGAGTGTTAGTACGCCACACAAATTGGATTCTTCACAACGCTTGACCCACTGCACGCACCTGAGAGTCCTCGGAAGCGCCGGACAATACGAGCCTGCACAAATGTTCGAACAAATTTTGCCAAGCAAACCTGGTTGACGCTTTCTTACTTCAGAACTCCCACTTCACAAACGGCAACCCAAAATTTGGAGAATGTTTCTGAAACCAAAGACAAAGCAGTAGGCTAGTTCTACAACAGCAAAAGGAAGTGCGGAGTTCCTGGTAGGCGCAGATTTACGCGTGATGTCATAGAGCTGGGAAGACTCACCTCTGTCGGCTCAGTGATTATGATCTCCGGAATGCTGTGCGCCCTCGGCTTGGACCAGGTTTTCGCGAACTGCCCACTGCGAACCTCCATAGCGACACGTCTTCATCCCATCCGCGATAAGCGTATCTATCCATTCAGAGATCGTAGTGTCCGGGAGATTCTCCGTGGGTGGCTGCACAAGTTCACAGACCTGATGCAGCGCGAATCTTCTCGAGAGGCGGAACTGAGCAACTTTCACAGGTGGAACTGGCCGGTTATTGCGTCTTCGTCAGGTTCCAAATCATTCCAACATTCCACGACTGACAAATAGCGTGCAGCAAATATCCCCGTGAGAATCCTGTGGAGTCAGTCGTGACTCAGACAGGTTTCTTCACTTTCGTGATGATCAGTCAATTGTGCGCAGCACGGGGCAATCGAAGCCGCTCACGCATCTTTATCTCCCAAAACAGACGCGACGTAGAGACGCGCATGAAACATCCCAGATCCGACTGGCTCCAAATTTTTTCACTTCAGCCACACCTAAAATGCCAATCGAGCACTCCACAAACTCGACGCTGTCCGCAGTTTGGTGGTGTTTTCGTCACTCCATGACGATGGTAGCCTCCCCTGGTCCTCGAGTTCGGCCCGTCCTGTGCGCAGCCTCACAGTCTGGAGCCACACACAGTCCCTCCCTACCACGCAGCCATCGCTGTTCTTCCTAACAAGCCCCAACTGAGGCGGCTCTCCGTGGCCGCGGGAGCATCTTCACCTGGTGTTGCCTGCATACTGTGCATAATCCAATCCCAGGAATCGGTTGCAGAGAAGCTCTACGAGTAACGAAGCGATGATTGGAACTGGGAGCCGACACGTCCAATTGGGGTCTCTCCAACACAGCCTGCACACCCAACTAACACCCCCGCATTCCAACATCCATCAAAATGCCATTGGAAGCGAAGTGAATTTCAATCGCAATCTGCAGAAATTCCAATTGGGTTTCGGGAACTTTGTGTGGCTGCAGGTCTTCGGTGAAAAGATTGAATTCGTTGTCTCTTTTGCCCCTCCACCACCAGGTGACAAAGCACAGAACCTGCCCTGTCAGTGGGCAACCTCTCAGACACTCTGTGTGTTGCCCTGTGTCCCTACCTCACATGACACGAGTCGCCAAACTCCCAGGACAACTGCTTTCGTGACTGCAATCCTTTCTGGAATCTCCACAAGGAATCAGGGTTTCTAATTGAGCCTCATTTTTTGATCGCTTCCCCCACGGTTCGTGCACGCTCAGCAAACATAACACAATGACAACAGAGTGATTGCCACATGGAGAACATCTCAGCGGCCGTGCACAACCGGTGACCACCAAGTCCCATCCAGGGGGATGGGTGGGGGTTGTGGCTACTGATTTGAAGGTGGAGCCACAGCCCTGATAACCACCGAGAATTTTTGGTCGCAATAAGCCCTGACGACCACTGAGTTCTTACAGTACCGACCACTTTCTTGCGACCACCGAGGATTTTTCAGCTGATACCACCTCTGATGAGATGACCTCTGTGTTCCATCTATGGCGGCGAGAGGTGAGTACCACCAACCTCTCAGTCCTGGGTGATGAGTGTTGAACATTTAAGAGTGGCCATCACCCCACCCCCACCAAGGCGACTGCGGTTGGCAAGTGGCGACAAGGGGAGACTGCCACTGTCTCAACCAATCGCCCGTGCAACATACAGCCTCGTTCCGAAGGACGCGCCCACGTAAAAAGTGTTGAACAGCTGCTCCTCCAGCAGCACTGCAAACCAATCAAGCATCGCAGGTGTCGCTAATTCCTCTGAACCCACACTCTCCAGGGTTCGGCTGGGGTCACTAGAGCATCTTTTATTCGGAGTCCAACTGTTATCCCCCAGATCAAAGCTGTCCGTGCACCGGGTGGAGAGTCACCAAGACAGTCTTATTTTTTCAAGTAAAACTCCAGCCCCCGAAGTCTTTCAGACGACAGCGAGGAGCACAAGAAAGGGGGTGGGGAGGTGGTCGCCAAGACAAATTTTTTCCAGCCATGAGGACTGATCTTTTGTGGCTATTTTGGATTCTAACTTGTATCCCAGAGTCATTTGGACCAATGCTGTCCACACAGGACACAGGGGGTGGGAGGAAAGACAGACCGACAAGACACCTGGATAGGCTGCCTGGGACACAAAGACACACCATCCACATATTTTCTGGTTCCTGATTGAAAAAGGTGTCCTGGTGATCTCCCACCCACCTGCCAGGACTTTTCCAAGAGTGCCCAAAAATGATTTTCAGTCTGCTTACAGAGCAATGCCCAGAACATAGTGTTCTCCGCCCACGTGGAGCGGATGAAAAGTGCAGTCCCACAAGAAGGGCTTTCCGGGTACGGTCGTCAGAGGCGTTCAGAGCACGCGCATTTTTCTTCGTTTCGATCTTCTTATTCCTGTTTGTTTCAGCTTTCCACGCAGTGTTTCCCCCCAGGCACTAGCTAAAACAGGCACGACGCAGGTATTTCCCAGGAAATTTCAGAAAACCGTTCAGGTGAAGAGGGTTTGTGTAAATTTTGCCGCAACAGACTTGACGCAAGGGCACCGTTCTTCATGCGAACGCAACGCAATATTCGCAAGTTCTCGTGCAATTTGTCACCACTGTGCCACACAACAACAAAGTGAAACAGTACATTCGACGGACTCCCAAGAAATACGAGGGAAGTCCTAATTCTAACATTTCCTGTCCAAGAAGAACCAGTTCGAGTGCGAGATTTTTGAAATGCTTTAATGACAATGTGAAACAATAATTTGACATGCTAAAAAGTCAAACCAAACAGTGGCAAACATGCTCAAACACCGAAAAACATGTGGCTAAAGTGGGTGTGCCCTTGTCACTGCTGCGAATTGTCATCTGAGTCCTCTGTCTCCTCGGAATCTGACCCCTCCCAGGTCAGCTCGAAACCAAAATCGTCCGGATCAACTGCCACATGTCTGCCCTCGAAGTAGTCGCCCTGAGAGTTCATGCACTTCATCCAGCGCAGTGGAAGAGACTGGATTGCAGCATGGAAGTCAGCCTGTGGAATCCCTCTCAAAGTCCTGAAGACAGCAGTTCTCATATCCCGGAGATTTCTGAATCTGTGACCACACATTTCAGACTTGAGTCTCGGAAAGACAAAAAAATCGCACACAGCCAAGTCCGGGGAGTAGGGGGGGTGTGGCACCATGTCAAGTTTGCTCTCTCCAATGAATCCAAGTGTGAAGGCGGAGGTGTGACAAGGTGCATTGTCATGATGAAGTTTGACAGTGCGGTACCCTTCTGCATTCATGGTCCAAAGCTCTGGTCTCTTCCTTCTGATGTTTTCTTTAAGACGCCTGAGTATCACGCAGTAGTTGTCATTGTTGATGTTGGTTCCAGGATCAGCAAACTCAGACAGAACAACCCCCTTTTGGTTGACAAACACTGTGAGCATTCCTTTCTTGGTGGAGCGCTGGCGCAGAGCCTTGATGGGTCGAGCAGCTTGGTCACCTTTCCACACCCATTCACAGGACTGTTGCTTGGTCTCTACCTCGAAAACACTTATCCAGGATTCGTCACCGGACACAATGAGGGACAGGAAGTTGTTGTCTTGAGCCAAGCTGTCCAGGTTGAGCTGACACATCCTCATCCGGAAACATTTCTGCTCATCCGTAAGCAGCTTCAGTATGAACTTGGGAGCAACCTTGGAGAGATTCAAATCCTTCTTCAGGATGGAGTGGACACTGCTTTTGCTCACCCCAATCTCTGTTGACAATTCCCTGACAGTTGACCGACAATCCTGGCCCAACAAGGCACTCACTTGTTGCACAGCTTCAGGTGTGCGAGCTGTTCTTGGGCATCCAGGCCTTTTCAAGTCCTTGGTGAGTGTTCTGCCTTGTTCGAATTTCTTGTGCCAGGTGCGGACAGTGTTCTTTGAGAAGCAGTCCTCACCAAAAGCCTCCTGGAGACTGCGCCAACACTGGATTGGGGTGTGGCCAGATTTCCACAAGAACTTCAGAATGGTTCTCTGTTCCACTCGAGATTCATTTGTCGTCAAAGCACACATCATGCAGAACCAAACAACAACCTTAAAACAACACAAACCACAAGAAACCATATCCAAAATTAAGAATTCACTGTCTGATGCTCGGCAATCACCAACAAACAGAGACACAGACACATTCGGATCAATCTCAAGATCGCACTGATTCACCCTGATCGTCGGCAGTGACCTCAATTGTGAGCAATCGACAGAGGATTCCACTGCCCAAAAAGCGCACATGAGTCTCTTCGCACAACAGAATTATTGGACAGGAAATCTTAGAATTAGGACTTACCTCGTATGTTTGGAAGCAGCAACAGACAATTGAGCATGCCGCATTATCAAAAACACCAACTCCAGAAATTTGCAAACAGAAACCAAGAAACCACTCAGATTTATTCGAGCCTGTCACACTGCGGGCAAACTTTGGTTGTGCGTACTAGATGTGTTATAGCAAAACAAACTCGCACAATCCGTCAAATATTTTGGTATTCAGTGTGCCAACAAGCCAAGCTGAGGAATGCACAAGACGGAGGTCCACAGGAACCACAGCCAAGACTCTGTTCAAGAATTAACATTTGTTGGCCCGAAAATTAGGCTCGATAAGTGATTTCTGGTCCTACTCTGGATGTTATTCGTCTTTTCTTGACAACACCAGCCTGAACGTCTCGCGGCCTCTTCAGGGCACCTGGAACATCTATTTTCCTGAATCCATCAATCAACTCAAATTGATGCTAAATTTTGCAAATAGGCCTGCTGGTGTTGAAGTACGCTTCTGAAATGCCCACGCCTAAAACTAACGTTCGGCTTCTGGATCGCTTCTGGCCAAGACCTGGAACATGCATGTGCTGCACTCTTCAACAGAAGAACGCGCGTCTTTCTGCACCTTCCTGTTCACGAGAGGCAGATCTCAGCTGCATGCATGGAAAGCGGAATTGCACAGCATCATAAACAAGCATCTGCAATGCTTTTCCTGCAATAACTTGTTCTTTTCGCTGGCCAAATTACTGGTGCAACTCGCACCTATCTTTCATGCCAAACTCACTGAAGCTTTGATCTGGGCAAAACAGAAATTCGCTCCACGCAATCGTGCACCCAGTGGTCGTAAACTGTACAGTCCAGACTCCCTCTCCAGCCCAGGCTTCGTAACTCCCTGTCGCCCAGTGGAATTTCTGCCGTCATCACCAACCTGCTCGTGGACACATAAAAGTAAACCTGAAGGAGAATCGAAGGCCTCCAACACTCTTCTGCCATGAGCCTCTCAAACGAGCTTTGCGCACAACCTTCAGGAATTTTTGGCCCTACCAGCCTTTCAGCACTGTTGCGTCGGGGTCTTGATCCATTGAAACACGAAGATGAAAGAAAGACGAACAGCGAGCTTCAGCCAACGTGCGCCGAACTCGTTTCCGCTCTGCTCGCAATATGCGCGTCATTTTTTGCAGCGGTATTTCCGCCGAAGGAGCATGAAATGCAGGAATTGGTCTCGGCGTTTACACGGAGCAGGAGCCGCCATAAAGCTGCGCCTCGTCTGAGAAAACCTGATTCATATCTTGTTGTTTCAGACGATGACGTTTCAGCCGAGCAGACTGATGCTCGCAGAAGTGAATGAAAGCGCCTCATGGCCGCTCGTCAGAAGCTGTGGGAGAACGCGTCGAAGTTCTCATGTTCTCAAAGGGAACTCGGTTCAAAGAAATCTTCACAGGAAGCGAGAACAAACAATTCTGCTGTTTTGCTCCCCGTGAAATGAGTTCGGCACGAGTTCCAAACGGCAGTCTTCTGTCTGCCAACGTCGCCACTCCCAAGTGTTGTCGAACACTTCCTCCAAACGGCAGAGTTGTCTTGTTCCAGGTGTGATGGCTTTCCCAACTGTTGCCCCTGTCATTTCCGAATATGCCATGGTTCCAAAACAGAGACACAGTGCACGAGACAGGCGATGTGGAGTAATTTATCCACCCGTTTGGGAGAATGAGACGCGTCAGGGGCTGTGCACATTCAACCACCATGCACGCTTTGCTCTGGAACACGATGATGTCTGAATGTCCAGTGTCAGTTTCACGTTTTGGAAACAATTATACGTAATTCAGGACCAACAAGTCAGCTGTCAAATTCCTGGACCCACTTTCCTCAGCGAAAGCACTCTGGCCAAGTCCGTGAAGCAGACTGAAGGACCACACCCTCAGTCGTCAACCCTTTCGTTCTGAAAACCAAAACCAAGACTGATGAAGGCTGCAGACGCCGATTCAACGGTACGTGCCCCGTCAAGCGGGCCTGTGTGTGCTCCTGAAGTTGCGTTGTTGTGGTTGGGGTGTTTGTTTGACATCATCCCGAAAGACATCACTTGTGTTCGGATGCCCGTTCAGCCATAAAGGGAGCACATGTATCAATAATCTTTTTGACCTTGTTTCAACATGTTTCAACGATGGTGAAAGAAAAGAAAGTGAGAAAGCAGAAGACAATTGAAAATTCTCACGAAACCCGCATCCAGCGATTCTGACCCGGCGGGGTCGAGCAATTTTTCAATCCACTTGGCACGAGTTGGCCTCTCGGATCCGCGAGATCAATAAGTGCGGATCGGACGCGTCTATCAATAGCTCCGGTTCCGGGCGCTGCAGAAGCCTCCGGTGGAACGTATGCTTCTAATCAACCCTCTGTATTATCCTGGCGGTGAATTTCAGCCCTTATTACCCACACTTAGAAGAAACTCGCATTCCTAAAATTTACAGTGTTTACTCAAGTGTTCAGTGCTGTAATTTCGCTCAGTGAGTAACAAGGAATCAGACCTGAGATTCGTGCGTCAGTTTCTCCCATACCCGAGACTGAGGCAATGGTCAATCGTTTGCAACAGCTGGTCATCGTGGTCAGTCTGGATGAGCCAGGAACGATTCAGGAAGAGAGAAATGTCTTGTGGAACCACGGCATGAATTCCCAAGTGAGATAGACGGACAAGCACACGACTCAAACACCCAAAAGTCGCCAGCAGAGAAGTGGCATCTGGACAGTGCCCAACCAGAAGCACGGCAACAGAATGAAATTTCTACGCAAGGGGCACGTGTGAATGAACTGAGCTCTCACTCCTCCCACACGGTGCCTCCGCGCAGCGCAGGAAGCCGTCGGATGAGTCGAACCTGGCCTCTGTTCGAGTACTCGGAGCAGCGAGTTCGTACTGACTGATACAGCTGCACATGCTGCCCATGCTTTATCTATAGCTCAGCATCTAATAACATCAAAAGTACTCAGCATCAACTCGGGCCAAGAGATATCGTTCAGCAAAGAACTGCAGATCGAGCTCCGTACGAAGCGAGTCTTCAGCTCAACATTTCAAAGAGTTTTGTTTCCTTCCCACGGAACAGTAGTTTTCAGATTTTCATCCAACCAGACGATGATGGCGATGTTTGGTGGCGCGCAGTGAAGGTGATGGTGATGGAGCTGGACGCATCGGAAGGGGACACACAGGTTTGGTCTCACGTTGAGCTGGGGAACAAGAAATCAGATATCATAGAGCCGCGATTTCAGGTGACACAATGTGCTCCTTGTCAAAAAAATATGCCATTTTGATCTTTGGAATCCGAGCCCGGATGTGCCAGGACCAAATTTCAGGGGATTTTGGTTCTAATTTTGCGACAGACAGAAAATTACATGTCAGGAACAATCACTGGCTTCGTCGATTTTTGGGACTGGACCCCTGCCTGTCTCTGAACAAAATCAGTTGGGTGAAATCCCATTGTTTGGGACAGGTGGAACACGACCAGGAACAATTTCTGACACCCCCACAACCAAAAAATCTACGCACACAAGACAGGGGAGTGGTCCGTGGAGAAAACTGTTGTCTGCGTGGGCAGAGGCCAGTTTGACAGGAAGGTGGGTTTTCCCCTGAGGCAGGCGGTACACGGCAGATGGAATGGGAGGGGGCTGAGAATCTATGAGACAATGGGTTGTACTGCCAATGCAGTGAAGTTAGTCGGACAGCTACCAAGAGGTAAGAGGGAGACATTCCCCACAGTCTCTTGCACTGGATTGTGCAGAGCTGTGTTGGCATTCCACAGGTGATTCAAGGCAAGTGGTTGGGCACCACTGACAGGATCCCCAACACACTTGAGCCCATCCAACGGAGCACTGCTTTTAATTTCACCAACAAAACAAGAACACCTCCCTGTATTGACATGCATCTCGGGGAGGCCACAGCGCACAGGTATCCGTGGCGAGTTTCTGAAAATTGTGTGTGTGTGTGTGTGTGTGTGTGTGTGTGTGTGTGTGTTTTGGCTATCCAAGTTGATCGGCCGATGAGTGGGTCTTTTTCCTGCGTGACGGATGCCAACGCATGATTCACAAGCCACAAATGTTTCAATCAGCAGTCTGTCAGAGTTCTCAATGTACACAATTATTTGGAAACAAGAATGCCACGGGCATTGAGTCGCGCTGTGAGTTCACCAATGCTGCACGTGTCACAGAGTTTGGAGAACACAGGAAGATCACAAGTCCAACTCTGGAGTAGATGTGTGACCCCCTTGGCGTAGATATGTAACTGGATGGGGGGTCACACAGTGTCTACTTTTCAAAAGTACAAAAAATTTCTTAGTCCAACTTTGGAAAAGATGTGCGACGCGACCAAAAAATAGCAAACTGTTTTTGCCACACAATTTCACGAAAGAACCAAAATGAGGCTAAACTTTAATATCTTTTTCCAAGGGCAGAAATCTCTCCAGAGCTCAAAAACTGCATATATGAGGGGGTGGCTCAATTGACAAAAATGCTTGGAATACCCTCCTGCAACTTTTGGCTATCTCCACAAAAAAAAACCTTTGGTGGGACTCCCCTACTCCTGTCCATGGGTGGTTGGCAGGGTGTTCCCACAACCAATGTACTGTGGACCCCCCTGCTGACTACCTATTTGTCTTGCTGGAGCCCACAACCAATGCGTTGTGCCCCTAATCACCACAGATGCCTCACAATTGGCAAGAGCAGGTCTTGAGGGCTAAGCTGTGATGCTATTTTTTCCTGGACACACCCCGTAATACCTTCTGAGGATCGCAAATCAGACCCTACTTGGGTAGCCATATTGATGGCCATTGAGATCATGTCATCAACAATGCAACATATATGGAAGGCCTTGGATCATCGTACAACTGAAATGGAAAGTTTCACAAAGAAATGAGTCAAGAACAGCCCAAAGTGTTCCCGGTTTGACAGAAATTCACCACAATACCACTTTCTCTCAAGGGAGGTTGCGGGAAGTGCACATGGAAGGAAGTGACCTGTGCATGGACGACAAACAACCACAGTGTGGATCGAAAACGTGCACTCTCTCGCCAAAGAGTTCAGCACAAAAACTTGAGCCACAGGAACCCAATGTTCGCTTCCAATTTCAGCTGTTGACAAAGAGGTCAGGAAGGACGATTGTGATTCAACACCAAAAGCTGCTGCTGACAAATGTTGAAACATTCTGACGCAAACCTGATGATAGGATCACGCAGCACGCAGGCTTGGAACAGATCAAGCTGAAGACCGACCAACACCCACCTCAGTGTCAGGGATCAATTCAAGTACGGTGGTGGCGGATTTTGAGGATTCGGTTGAGATGTGTCAGTTGAGGCAGGCGGTGAGCCTCCAGCGGCGTCCCTACTTTGCCGCAGTGGGATGGCGATTTACTTTTCAGGGGTCAGAGTGAGCCGAGCCCCTGGATCCGCCTCAAAGTGGGAAGACGCCATCCCATCTGAACAGATAGATGTTTGAATGTTTGTTGCGGCTCCAAGTAGGTCAAGAGGCCCCATCTTGGTTCCCGTCCAATTGACCGTGACCTTGGCTCGTTTACTCTCGTCGAGATTTACACAATCCTGAACTTTCACGAACTCGAGATAACAACAAGACATTTACAACTCACCTTCTTCTTCAACAGTTCCGTTGGTTTGTTCAGAGTTCTCAAGTTCCAGGCGTATCCAGCAACACGCAAGCCCTCGCCCCTCACACAGCTTGAGTTTGTTGACCAGCCCCGCGCAACGAAAAGATGAATGTGGTGAGAGGCGATGCCTGCTTTCAACGGGTACACGGGTTCCAAGCACAAGTCGGTTCTAATCAAGTGTAATGGCAGGGGGCGCCAAAGAGAGGTTCGGCCACAGAGTGAGTACTCACAGGGAGGACCTGAAGGGGAAAACAACCTGTGCACACATAATAATACTGCCGAAAGCGCCTCAACAGACTCCAATGAATGATGACCAAAGAAGTCGAGGCCAGAAAGCGCTACTTGAAGAGCAAAAGCGTGAATTCAATTCTTGCTCGTGTGAGAAAAACAACCGTATTTGTCCAAGCCTGCATGGGTACAAGCGGTGCCATCTGCCCATTCACACCATTTTCCACGAAAAACGACCACGTTGTGAGTACTCAGAACGTTGTCAGGGCAACGACGAAATCAACCAACTTTCAATTCACAAATAGAACTTCGAAAGCGTCGCAAAAGCACTCCTTCCTTGCCACTTCGTTGTCATGCCACTGACAGCAACACAAATGCTCCATTGTTCGCCACACGAGCTCAAGTTGACTGGAATTTCTTGATTGACAGTGCTGATCAAGATGCGTGAAAACGCACGAATCAACAAGAAAGCAGAACTTTGGACTTGAGCACAGACGCGTCGCAAGTCCACGGTTTCAGCGGGTTGGTCCTGGAGGGGGGCCCTACCTCCACCCCGAGAACATACCCAACCTTGAGGGCGGTCCCACCTGTTCTGCGTGTGAGGCAGCTTCCAGGGCAGGACCAACACAACTTTGATGAGGCAGGTCCCACCCCCCAAACAGGAATGCAGTGCAGGTCCCTTGGGGTGCACGGCTCGTGGAGCCTTCGTTGTGTGACCCCTTCAAATTGTTTCGACAGTATTTCAAGGTCAAGACACTCAGCTGCACATGAGTGGGAAAAAAACACCCGAAAACACTCAAAACGCCACAGGATTCAAGGAGCTGTTGCTTTTGCGATCTTATGCTGCTTTTCCGAGTGCGCGCTCAATTATTGTCCACAGACTCGACGGATGTGAACCTGTCGGTCAGTCTGTATCTGGCTTGACACGACTGTTGCGATCAAGAAAACGTTTTCGAGTGGTATGTGGCGGATACGGCAGGTCTAGCTTCACTCTTTTTACCTTCAGAACCAACAGCTGTTCAAGGTGGTTACGAAACCAAAGACCCCTTCAGAAAACACCTGCTTGGTCGGAATTTAACACCAACAATTGCTTCTGTCTTTCTCTTCGCTGCAGCTATTGAAGCTGCGAAGTTCAATGGTAACACATTCAAGTCACCACGAAAGGCTTGACAAAGAGCGTTCTTGTTTTGGGACAAGAACGCCTGCAATGTCCAGTGCATTTTCGCAACTTCTTTGTCTTGGGCTTCGACAGATGGACAATGAAACTGCTGTCGACTGCACTTCAAACGGAATTGTTGTTCGTTTGCAGCAACCTGAGACATTCGAGCGAAAATTCTGGATTGGTGTTTATTCCTGTGCCATTGCGTCTTGGTGACTCACACGTCTCACTTGCACGGCAAGTCTCACCCGTACGTTACGCTGCGTTTGCCAGAAGTGATCACCAAGTCTATCACAACAACAACAACAAAACCCTCATAGATTGACATCTATCACCTGATCGCACAGCGGCTCTCCCACAGCTATCTGTATTTACCCAAATGCTTTTTGCTGACATTCAGCATGGAACGTTTGACTGAGTTGTTTCACATATCTGCGCTGTTGGGCTTTTCTCTCCATTACAACAAATCGGTTGTTCGACTATTTGCAACTGAATTAGATTTGCCAACAAAGCGAGAAGCGCGGAGAAAACAGTTGATTTCGTTGTTTGTTGAATAAATGAGGGCGGTGGTGAGTTTGCAATTATTTGGGTTAATGAAATGCAACGTGGGTTTGCTCTTGATGCACTTCCAAGAACAAGCGATATTTTTTGAAGAGATATCAAAAGATCTTTGCTCCACTTTGACGTTTTCGTAGCTTTTGTGTGACATACTGGTTGCTCCTGTCCAAATGCAGGCAGATCTTCAGACAAGCTGACCAGGACAACTTCCGCAAAAGCTGCAAACTGCGTATTTCAACAGTCCAGAAAAGCGATCCTGCATGACCAGCATCAATCACATTGTTAAAGATAAAGGCCACTTTGTCTGTCAACACAGATTTCTTATCGTGCACCTCATAAGTACCACCACTATGTTCACGGGACATGCAATCTCCCACGTTTCGCATGAAGATTCATAACACATGAAAACATGACTTCAAAGACCAACAACGATTGGTCTGGCACGACACACCAAACGGAACAAAAATTCGCAGCAAGGTTGCTGTACTAACCTTTGCAATCCTCAGGGGTTCGTTGAAATCCTTTCCGCCCTCCAGTCGAAATCCCCAAGGGCTTCCACCGTCCAACACCACAGTGTAAGCCATTGCTGGTTCAGATCTACTTTGAGGTGATAGAGAGTGGTCGAGCCTTCATTGTGGTCCTGGGGTGTCTGGAAATGGGGCGTGTTCCGCCACTGCTCGCTCGGTCTTCCACTGACTCTGGCTGCGTGAGATCAATCTGCAAAGCAAAATAGCATTTCGTATCGATTTGATGAAAGTTGCAACGTGCCCCACAGACGACAGTTGGATCTCCAAACAACAGTCATCACGCTCACCGTATCCCAACTTCCTGTCGAAACAGTGAAGTTGTCCGACCCAGATGTCGAAGTTCACGTCAAATTTGGAAAGCTGTCAGCTTGGATTCCAGCAGATTCAACGACCTATGACAGTTACAACGCGGAAGCTCACATGTTCTGTTGTACATTCCTGTAGACACCGGGACACAGACAAACAACAATCCGGCGACCAAAACAAATTTAACGCTTACTTTTGAACCCCGTGCACGACGTCTCCTCAGAACTTCGCGGGTTTTGTGCGCATTATGGCGGGAAAACACTTTCCCAAACGATTGCCCCAAAGTCCCAAATCAGTTACAAAAATATCCTCCATTTTCATGAAATATTTTGATAAAGTCTCATTATGGCCAGATTTTGAGATGAGCTGAGGCGATTTCCAACTTGAAATTATTGGTTTTCTGGGGTCGGAATTTGCGCGAGATAAACCCGCTGCCGGAAAAGACGAGGCAGTTTCTGGAAATAGCAGAAATCACAGGTGAAAACACATTTCTTAATTTTGGCAGCGATTTCGGAAATGTTGAGCTGTCCTTCATTGAGATTCTGATGAAGGATCAAGCCTCAAGTAATTTTACAAGCAAATCAAGCAGGCTGAGCCAGATGGTTATTGAATCATGTGAGAAATGTTCGGTCTGATTTGTGATCCTGCATGCAAAATGTTTTGCCGGTGCAGTTGTGCGCTTCTGCTTTTCACACAAGTACCAAGTACGTTCTGCGTTGCGACTGGTTCCTGGGAGACCACACAGAAGTAGCAGTCACCCTGATGGCTAAGGCGGGGAGGGGTGAAAGTTTCTCGGCAGTGATCCCCCCATACACACTCACGCACATTCACACTCAGCAGTGGTCCCACCCCTCAGGTGGCTGCCCAGTGGGGATTTGGGGGTGACCCGTGCTGAGACTGAGTGGCGATCAAAGAGTGAATGGCGATTCCGCTTGCGACTTTGATGCGATTGAGGGACGAAAGTTCTGCAGCAGCCACAAACAGAGTATGAGTCGCTTTGGAGTCATGTCGCCTGTTTCTGCACCAGCAGTTTTCAAAATCTCAATCTCGGTTTCCTTTTTGAAAAAGCGGGGGATGGGGGCTTGTGGTGGATAATCGTGAAAACAAATGTTTTCCAACAAAATTCGTGAGAGGTGGAAACAGGGTGTTTTCAGGCTTGGTCAGGGGGGAAATTGCAAAACAGGGGAGAAAAGTTTTGAAGGAATTTTTTTTTTTACCTTACCTTTACTGAAAATAAATAGAATTGTTGCCTGGAGGTTTGATTTCTTGAAATTAAAAATGAGTATTCGCCTTTTTTTCTGTCTTGCCAAACGTATTTATTTCTTGTTCAGTCACAAACAAATCTTTTGATATTTTGTTTTCGATTTTGCTCTGAAAGTGGGTTGCTTCGATTGTGTAAAAATAATCTGGTTGCTGTTTGTTTGTGTTTGACAGGGAAAAGTCAGTGAATTTTTGTTAGTGAGTGGGAACCCTGGAAACATTTTCGCTGCCAGCCCATGCCTTGATCAATTCAACCTGGTGTCCCAGTCCATCTTCCACGGTTTTCTGTGCCGAGGAGACTCAGACAAAAAGGGGGTTCTCATCAATCCTCACGTTTTCTTCAAAACGGACATGCGAAGCTGAACGTTGTCTTTTTGGCAGTCACATCTTCGCACAGGCGGTTGACATGTTGTTGCCACTGCATTGTGTGTTGACAAGATTCGTGGCCCTCCTTCTATGAAAGTTGGGCTTCAAAAGTTTCAGTGCGATTGTCTCATCTCTCCTTCAGGAAACAACAGCTTTGAAGAACAACAAAGGGCAATGATTCGAGGTGGGGGAGGTCGCAACCCTCGTTGCTCATCCGAGACTCCCCCCTCCCCCGGAAAAGTATGGCCTGCAAGTTCGTACCAGGACAAAAGTGCCCATCCCATGTCCTGCCATTTTTGCTCAAATGCTCCGCTACCGGAACTTCAGCAGTACAGTGCATGTTCTTGATGTTGGCTGTGTGGGAGAGGGGAGGGAGGAGGAAGAGGAATTTCTCGCTTTCGATTTGTGAGGTGCTCGAAAATTTCGAATTTTGTTTGGCAGGTGTGTCACTTCAACGAACCACATGTGAGACATGGCTTTTGCGGCAAACTGGAAAGAAAACATCCCAAATAGCGCATTCGGGGCAGGTGTCTCCTCAGTTTTGCAAGTGACACCCCAAAGAATAGGAGTTCCATTTTCTTTGTTCGAAATGTGATACTCCCCAGAGTATTGCGGGCACTTAGCAAATGAATCCGCACTTCAGGTTCTTGTTCGAGATCGTTTCGACCATTCCAAGACTTGTCCCAAGACCTTCAGCTGGTTGGAGGCCCAAGGTAAAAAGGTTCTGATCCCGTGGATTCCATCTGCTGCGTCACGTGCATTGCGGCGTGTGTGTCGCAATCGGACAAGGGTGTCTGGATTGTGCGGTTCTCCCACCCCCGTACGAGTACAAAAGTTGTTTTATATGGTCAGGCTTTGTCCTGGATGGGGAGGGGGCGTGACGAGGTTTGAGTTTTGGCCATGGTCTGTCCACATCAGGTTCACAGACCTCTCCAAGTTTCAGCCAAGGTCAGTCCACACAGTTTGGGATTCAAGGTGAGGTGCCTTTGAAGGCGCCCCCCCCCCCAAAAAAAAAAAAGGAAAGAAAATTCAAGTTTGGCTTGAGTAAGGGCAATGAATTCAGATTTTTTGGACCCCCTGCCAAGAAAAGTCTCCAGCTTCAACTCAGGTTGGGATTCAAGGTTCAATGCGCCTTCGACCCTGGCTCCTCAACAAACAACACTCTGACTTCAGCCAGAGTCAGAATAGAGAAGGTGCCTTCAAGACGACCACCACCATGCAGATGTTTTCACAGACTTCGCTGTCGTGTTGAATTTTGGGATAAAAAAATGCATGTGCAAGGTGCCAATGAACTTCACCCTCTTTCCAAAGCTGCTTTTAGCGATTGCAAACTACTTGCTGCGGCAACACTGATTTTGCCACAGGTTTACCCCATTCTGCGCTCTGGGTTTCCTTTTTGCGACACATTCTGTTGCGTGTGACAAGTACACACGAGTACCACTTGCTCTGGAAGAGTGTGTGCGCGTGCGAGCAGCTGTTTATGCCCGACCACAGGTTTTTCCAGTGACCAGTGCATTTGCAGATATTGACGACACTTCTGCCTCGCTGAGCGGCTGCACCGAAAGGCTTCATCTCCATTTAAAGCTGCAGCGCTCCGTTCTACGCGACAGTTCAAGGCGATCAGCTGAAGACTGCCGCACAAGGACTATTCTACCGGAAATGTGGCGTGATTTGTGTTCTTGAGGTGAGACCAACACTGCTTTTTGGGTACCATTGATCTTCCATTTCAGTGAGAAAAGAGAACAGTGCATTGTAACATGCACAGGTTTGTTCGCACCTCTGTTCAGTCGCGTGCAAACCGTTGCTCATAGATGCCTTGCAGACCGCATCAGCACTGGATGCAGTGATGCAATAATTCATTGGTAGAGACATAAAAAAGAGACGCGTCTGTCTGCAGGAATATCAATGAATTATCATCATCAGCTGCATTCATTGAAGACTGATGTAATTTTGCTCACTATTTTGAGCTGCGAATCGCAAGTTTTGCATGTTTTTGCCCTTTAGGCCGACGAGGAAGTGGGCTTCACGTGCTGTCGGGTCTGATTGATGGTGCAAGGCTCTGTTCTGCCAGACGAGACCCACTGCTAGACGAGACTTCTCGAGATGGCTGAAGGTGCGTGCTCGATTCTGTGAATTCCCGTTCACTGATTGAGGAGGCTGGAGCAAGAAGCCGAGACCAGGCGAACCATCATGCAACAAGGAGAGACAAGAAACCAAAGAACACACTTCTGTGTTGCGAAACAATCTGTCGTTGGGTGACGGACGCTTTCGCGAATACTGTCACCATGAAAAGTCTTTCAACAGCTTTTGCGTCTGCTTGGCCTACAGGTGTGTCGTCATGTTTGACACAGCTTGGGAACATTCTCTGCACACAGCGAGAAATATGCTGGTGGGTTGAAATAGAGAGATTCTAGGTATTTGTTCGTCACTGCAGAGAAACGTAAAATATTGGAAATCCGTACGTTCAAATGGTCACAACGTTGGAATAGTTCTGATGGTAAAAGACGTCTCGCCACACGGTGTGTCTGTGTGCGACGTGCTGCTGGTTGGCTGAGGTACGGCCGACTCTGTGGCTTTTCAACTGGTCTGACACGGTCGGCAAGCGGTTCTCAGCAAATAACAATCGTTTTCAAAAAGAAGTGTGCCAAAGGGTACATTAGAGTCGTAGATTTTTCATCCCCATTCTTTCCTTTGCATTATTAATCTAAATTCTCTTCCGTGCGCCATTGATTGAGTCTGTGGGGAACCACGCAAAGTTTGATTGGGAACATTTTGAGTCATTTTCAGACATTTGCACAATGCTTTGTTGCTGCGCTAAATGTACACAGCTGCGAACGCTTAAACTCCAATTGCATTACTGTCAAGAACAGGCAATTACATTTGTTCAAACTCTGGTCTTGAATCCGTTCTCTGAAAGGAACAAAGCCTGAGATCGCCTGTTTGGTGCAAAACACGGACTTTCGGAAAAGCCCCGCCTTTCCCAGTCTGTTGGTGTCCAACCTTTAATGGGAAGGAAGAACCTGTGCGTCCACACATGACTGCAGTGCACAGGTAACGCACATAAAATGCACTCGTAGATCCAATGCTGCGAAAATCAAACCAGCTCTTCGGATGGTTTGTCCTGTTGACGCATTGTGTCCGAATGTATCCGGAATACGTTTGTTCAGCCTCACTTTCCTCTTTAAAACGTTCGTACTCATTTGACCAGAGGCTAGTTAGTGGCTCGATTGTTGCATATTTAATGGAAGTAACGGCCTGGTGCATGAGACGTTTTGCAGATGAGCTGCTCGTGGAAATAGCCACAGACAGCGCAAGCAGAACAGTCCAAGTCTAACAGCTGAGCATGGTGACCAGCAGAGTCCGTCGTGGCGTCTCGACAAATGACATGTTGCGAGTGCAGCTGAACCGGTCCGTGCAAGGGATTCGTGAAATTCACAGTCAGCTTGTTGCCATTGGAGGTGTGCAGAAAAGCATGTGCACGTACGCCATGCATGCTCAAAATACATATTTATCTTCACAGTGAAACAGAAGACCCTTACATGCTGCCTGGCGCTTTCAAGACGTGTGGTGAATTCAGCTGAACGCACGGACTGAACCGGCTCCATTCGTATTTGGTGTAATTTGTGAACCCTTCGCAGACGAACATCCATCCGTGCCGGGATTTGCTACGTTACGAATAGATAAAGAGTGTGGCACATGAAGTGTCTGCTTGAAGCATTGCTGCCCCTGAATCTGACAAATTAGAATTTATGAATCTCCAGAGGATGCAGATGAAGATGTCTGTGAAGCTACGGCGACCGGCAGTTGGCTTTGTGCTGATTGTGCAACCATGTTCCCGCAGTTGACCAAATGAAAGTTCAATCCTTTGCAAGGGATATTTCTGTATTGTGCGCGTCTCTTGAGAGGAAAAAGGGACTTGATTTTGTTGGTGGAATTTAGTCTCCTTTGAGAACACTTTTTCCAACCAAACCGTTGAAAAGACGATCATTGTTGGTAACACTCGTCCACTGACCTCACGGAGGTTCCACGACCAGTTTGTGATCAACCCCCAAAAAACCATGATCATGTCCTTTTGCCAGAGTTTCGTCCAGCCAGGTGTAAGTGCTGATGGTTCCTAGGGTTGATCACAAGTTTTGTTGCAAGATGAAAGTTCTCTTTGGAAACAGTCTTGAAATACCGTAAAGGGACTTAAGATCTCATTGATGGAGCAGCTGCAAAATATTTTGCATGTCTGGAGAATCTTGTTTGTTCCAAATCAGCCGCAGTGGCGGTGCAGAGCCTGGAGGCCAGACTGATGTTTCTGTGTTTGTTTTCAGATCAACTGCAGAAGTGTCTGGGAGCGCTGCAGATCGCCGACGCGGGGGACGCCAACTGCGCCTCGGCGGTGGAGCAGACTTTATCACTTCTCGAGACGCAAGGTCAATTATTCATTACTCAGCATATTGCTTGGCAGGTGGGGACTTTACTGAGACTTCTCCGGTTCACCGCTGATGTGGGTTTTATAGCCTCTTCGCAAAGGCGTTGGCACGGTACCCTCGAGAAAAGTTAGACTTGGAAAACTGCCCTTCCGCACCCTCCCTCCAGGAAAAATGGATCGTTTGAGCAGGTCCTTTGCGGTAATCTGAAGAGAAAAGCTGAACTGAGATTGCTTGGACTGCACTTGAGAAACTGAAGCCGTACGTTTTTTGGACCTTTGTTTTGCGAAGTGAGCGTGGAACTGCTCTTTTCTACAAATGTCTCCTGTCACGGGGAGAGGTTGCGAACCATTCTGAAATTTGAAGAACCCCAACAACACAGACTCAAAACAAATTCCAGCTTGGACTTTTCGTTCGTCCCCGACCCAGCAATGAGCGACTGTTTTGGGCAGTCTGAATTTGAATCTGTAGCTGAGAAGTTCGCTCCACCTCATAACAAGATTTTTGGAAGTCACAGTGCCGTTAGTTCCAAATGTTTTTCTCTCTCTCTCTCTCTCTCTCTCTCTCTCTGTCTCTCTCTCTGTCTCTCTCTCTGTCTCTCTCTGTCTCTCTCTCTGTCTCTCTCTCTCTGTCTCTCTCTCTCTCACACATCACGTCACGTCTGTTTGTTTGGTTCTTTAGATCAGTGCAAACTCACAATTCCGAAGTGATTGGGCAGCAGATTGTCTGTATGACAACGCTACTTGTTCGTCTTCATTGTATGGTCCCAAACCAGGACTTGAACTCAAGTGGATCAACGAGTCCGCCGCAAACACAAGACCATTGCGAGAACCACCGGGGATTTCTTTCGCATGGCCAGAGAGTGACAGCAAAAAAGTCAATGATCCTCAGGAGATTATTGTGAATGGCTCCACCGGCAGTGTGAACAGAACATGGACCATTGTTTGTGATTGCAGGAGACAACAAGGAGGCGGCGGTGAAGGCGCTCGTGGACGGCGGCGCGCTGCGCGCCCTGAGCAAGGCGCTCGAGTCCGGGGCGGGCGCCGAGAAGACCGCGCAACTCGTGGCCGAAATCGCCAAAATTGGTGAATTGTTTTCTCCTGCACAATGGATTTACCGAGACACTGACCACAGGAAAACACGCAAACGGAGGGTTTGGGGAGAATTAAGGAAACCGAAGTCAGTGACCGAGAGGAAATCTTCAGCATGAATTCGTGATGGACGTGAAGTGTGAAATAGGCGGCTGGACTTGTGGTTCACCTGATTAATTTTGTCACAGGTTCCGCATTGTAATCAGAGCCGCGTTCAGGAATCAACACTCAGAAGCGCTCGCACTCGCAGAACACCACGTTCTCATTTGGCCAAAGAGACTCTGACTTCGAGCAAAAATTCGCAGGCACGCTTCCCGTTGTTCGGTGAAGATACAAGCAGACAATCTGCCCACAGATTCTGGCAACATGATCTTCCGTCATAGATCTACGTGGAGAATTCACAGATCCCATCGACATCATCTTTCAAAGTTTCCCTCAAACAGTCTTCTCTTCTTTGCAGTCGCCTCGCTCTTACTGCAATCACTCTGTGTGTGTGTGTGTGTGTGTGTGTGTGTGTGTGTGTGTGTGTGTGTGTGTGGTGGTCACAGGTTCACCAACTTTTGAAAAAGAAGTGCTCAAACATTGTTGTTGCCCCAATCACGCCGCGTACTCTCTTGACGCAATGTTCTTGTCCCCGTGCGACGAGACACAATGGCAACACAATACTGGCCGTCATCAAACAGAAGTTGTGTTGACCTGGCTGATACAGTCGCTGTATTCATCGGCTTGATTGGATTAGTCGGGAAACAGCGCTGCCACCATTTATCATACCAATTTGGTGTCGAGCGAATCCTTGGACTTCCACAGGTGCAGCTGCATGCTTGCGCTCAGGAAGCCTACGAGCCCCACCAACAGAACGCACGTCGACATGCGGACTCTCACACGACTCGTACTGCGTACAAGCCGAGTTGCAGTGTTGGCTTTGTTTTCGATGTCTTGTCACACAATCTCCAAATCTTCCCAGATCCTTAGATTTTTTTAGGACGTTGTACGCAGCTTTGAGAAGATGCGACACCCGGGCGCCGCTTGGCCTCCCACAGGGACTGTCAGAAACCCGACCTTATTCCGCCAATGAAGATCAAGATGTATGAGCGTGCGTCTATTGGTTTAGGAGGTCATTTGTGAAGGTGATACTGCAATAGGTTTGCGTGTCTTTCCTTCCCTTTGTGGTCAGGCTTTGGAGGCAGCATTGGTCTTTTTTGCTCTCCGATGTACTCACAAATCTCCTTTTCAGTTAATTGATGTCAGTGTTCAGTTGTTCCAGGAATTGGTGGCCTTCCTTGTGTGGGGTCTTGCAGGTGACAACCTGTGATCTGGACACGTTCACGTTTTGCGTTCAATGAACACAAGTTCACTGGGAATTTAACTGAACCTACTTTGAATACAATCGTGAGGGTTGTGTCTTTTCGACACAGCCTGCATTTGTGACACCGTGCATGTCGACTGTCAGGCAAACTGTGGTATTTCTACACTCGTCGGACGCGCAGTCTACTACTTTGACGCTTTTTCGTCTCATTTCAGCGTCACCCACCCACCACCCACCAACAAAAAGTCCTGTGACTGGTGTACGAGGGTCACTAGACGTTGGAACAGTGATGTCAGGTGACTGATGTCAGGTGTCATCGAAATTTTTCAATGTCAAGTGCCCCTCTGGTTTGTGTCCCCCCACCCGCCTGGTCATTGACATTGGAAAGTGTGCTGCCAAGTGCCCCTCCCTATCTTGCAACTTTGGGTGTTGGGTGACAACACCGTGTGTGACGCACACTCCAGCGAGTGTTCCATGCTGTTGGCATGCTTTTTGCAAAAAAAAAAAATGGCAGTTGGTGATTTTTGTTTCAGAGAACGTGCGCATCCCGTGCGTCGACTCGGGGCTCGTGGAGCCGCTCGTGCGGCAGATGGAGGCGCCGCAGGTCGCCGTCGTGACGCAGGCGTGCCGCGCGCTCGGAAACATCTGCTTCGACAACGGTCAGTGCTCTCGGGGCTCGTGTCGGTGAACAATCCGCTTTGCAATACGTCAAAACTCTGAGCTCAGTCGAGCTGAGCGGTTTGTGGGTTTAGCGACACAACTGTGATTCTCTGCCTGAAGTGACGTCGACAGCAGTCGATCAAGATACTTTTTGGGAATGTGAAGACGACGGTTGTCATTTCCAACTCAGTCCGTGGAAAAAGGTATTGTGCATGGAGATGTTCTGGCAGTTAACTTGCTCACAACCTGCTTTGCAATGCTTGTCTTCACAGACACAAATATCTTTCGTGCATTGTTGCTCAGTCCTGCATGGTAGGAATTAACAAACACACAAGTCGTTCATTCTGTCTGCCAATCAAATCCGTGCACAGGAAATGCAAACAACTTGCTCCAGTGCCATGGCAGTTTGCTCGTGCAATTTGACCCTTTGGCATTGGTGGTGAGAAGACATACAGACAGCCAACGAGATTCTTTGATCATCCGAAAGGCAACAAAGTCTGTCGAATCTCAACAAAATTTTCAATTGGGATCCAAAGAGTTTTGTGCCCTGATCAGGAGCAACTTCAGTTGGATGTATCGTCTCGGTGCGGAACAGTCTTTCTGCATGATTTTAGGCTGAGACAGAACAGGGCAAGAATCCTCCTCAAATGAAAAGAAGACACTTTTGGTCGGTGTGAGACATTTTGGACTGAAACTAAATCGTCAAATGAGTGAACGGTGCTCCACGCTCTCTCCTGCAAAAACCAAATGTTGTGGTCGCCATTCTGTCGTCACAAGTGCTGTTTTCCTGACGGCCCACTTGACTTGACTTTCCTTTGTTTTGTTTTTTAGTTTGTGATGTGTTTACAACCACATTTTTCTCCGAAATGGGAAATTGTGGCAGTCTTGCGTAGTTGTTGCGGTGCTGCAAAGGTGCAAGAAACTGCAGCAACGTGTTGATGATCTTTGCACTCGCACGCTTCAGCCAGGAAGTACAATCGCCAAACCACCCACCAGACTGACGAAGCGAGACATCAGGTTTGTGCTCGCGGACTGGCTCAGACCCGGAGCGAAGGTCATGATTCTCCCACTGTGACCTGCGTTCAGACTCAGCTTGGTTCCTGAAGGGGCCTGTGGATTGCATAAAGTCTCGCGTTCTGACAGCTGTGCTGAGTCCGCATCCCTCCTTCACCCACGCCGGCGCTGCACTCTCCACGACTTAGGCTGTTGTCGGAATATCGAGGCATTCCAGTGATGGTTCGTGCGGGTTGATATTCAGCAGTGGTCGTTTTCCCCAATGTTTTGAATCTCACTTCCTTGCATGCAAGTTGTAGCTTGCATTTCTTTCACGACAGATGGTCGGTAAATCTGTTGTGCTGTGCACAAAAATACACCCTCGGTCCTCGGGTTTTTGATGGAGCAGGTTGTGCCAGATGATTTGTTGAATACCTTTGCACTCAGCCGGATGTCTTTCTGATGCAACTCGGGTATACGATGGTAATTATTGCAATTATACAGCAACAAGAAAAGGGAAAAGGTTGAGACGAAGACATGATGGATGTAGAATCCACTTCAGAAGGCTTCACAACGGGAAGGTGGATCAGTAAATCCATCCACTACACAGAGCGCAGTCATTGAACCACGAACATTGAGAGGCAATGAAGGACGGGACAGAGGTGATTACGATCACCCAAGTCGTCTCGGCGAGCCTCGTGAAGAGTTTCGTTCTTCACGTCGCCTTCCGTTTTCCAACATCACTTGTTTGTGTTGCATGATATTTTTCTCTACAAATCAAGGTGAAACTACAAGGTGTTGGGATTGTTGAACACATCTTGCTCAATGACAGCCGAGCATCCTCCTGTTCCGATTGCAACATCACGCACAAGTGATTCAGCGAAATCCAAACTTCGCGCGATGATTCCGGCGCACGATTGTTGGTTTCTCCCTTCAATGTATCTTTGGGAAAAACGAAACACCGAACGCTCGCTCGCCCTCCCGCCAATTAGCAGTGGGCGTCGCCGGCTGATTTATCCCGCCGCTGCGCAATTACAGAGCTCTACACCTCGCAGGCCACAGGTTAGATGTTTCCACATCCCCGGGACCTTTGCAACAATTGTGCCTTGACGAGGATGAACAGCAAAGTACCGAGCGTACTTGAGAAGGACTACACAATAGGAGAACAAGTACGAGATGAGTTTACACTGAGACCCTGCAGAAAAAGAAAGCTTGTAACAAATTTGGGTGAACCTCAAAATCCACCAAATCCAACATTCCTCCCTGCCATATGTTTTCTCGAAAGAAAAAAAGTTATTTCAACGACTGGATCTGCCTCTCCCATTCCAGTTTTTCAAACACAGCCAAATTCACAGCTGTACTCAGAAATAGATCTTTGCTTCAGAGCTGTTTCAGTCAGCTCAGCCGCCTGAGAAATGCTTCTAATTGAACATTTGATGCGTCTGATTGTAACAGAAGTGGAAAAGGCTGGGTGGGGGTGGGGCTGCCTGATCTGCTGTTCACTCAATGTTTCTGGCAGTTTTCAGTGAAAGAACAAAAGACGTGATCTCGTTTCTGTGGGGATCAAACTCTCCTTGTTGTGAGAGAACCTGAAGTTGAGGTGATTTGGGACGACTTGTGAATGCTGAAAGAACTGCATGAATTTCCATTACTCCAGTAGGCGCCTTGACATTGAGCCTGTCAACTTGTCTCTGCTTTGCCTTTCATCTGGTCCGTCTGTTCCTGTTTTGGAGACCTTCAGTGAGATTTTGGGAGAAATATTTCTGTTGGGGCTGCAAAGTTCACGGGATGTTGCAACCAGTCAGAGAGTAACAAATTGTGTTCAACAGCGGTGTGGACCGTAGACACCCTGGGCATCTCAACCAGAAAGTGCAATGTGCGAGGTTAATTTTGGCGTGGTTTTCTTTCTTCCATTCCAAACGAAGAAAGAGGATTGCATTGGTCATGTTGGGCGCACTGTCAACCGCAATTTTGAATAGGAACCACAGTGCAAGCGTGCGTTGAACGGTCGTCTGTCCTGAGGGATTGAGCCATCATTCCGCGGCAGGGCCTTCATTGTAGCCAAGCTTATCTGCGACCTGCAGGCAAATTTTCTCAGCAGTTTCACCCACAGGAAGCTGGTGTGGGAGACTTTTCTGAAACATGGTAAAGATCAGAGGCTTGCTCTCCTTGAGATCAGTGCAGATCGATGATACCGCCGCACAGACCAAACCGATTATTCCTTCGCATCCGGAGTGCATTCAAACTGATGTATGTCCACGGTGGCTGTGCCGTTCCCTTTGGGTTCTCCGCTGTTTGGAGGATCCTATCAAAAATTTGGCTGGAAGGAACCCATTTTGCTTCAGAGAGTGCAACAATGACCTTGCAAGACTGAGGGCGAAAGGTATTAGAAGCAAAAAGAACAGATCCTTTGCACATGCATTCCATTTCAATTCGTGGCAAAGTCGTTTTCGCATCTGCTCAAGAAACTGCGAACCTCAACGTGTTGCTTTGGTCCGACAATTAATGCGGAGCTACAGCTGAGGTCAAAATCAGAGCGACACTCTCATCTGGGTTGGGAAATTACAAGGGAATCAACTGCTCTGGGAACTTATCCTTGAAGAAGCTTGTTTCTCTTCGCTGTTCTGCCTGAATTGTGTGTAAATCACGCGCAGGTGAATTGAATCCCGCGAGGCACGCGCAGAGTAACGATCCTCTAAACTGCGCGCCGTGCCGACGGTAATGAGCAACAACCAGAAATAGGAATTCGAGGGGCGGAAACCTATTGAACCGGGTATTTCTGCGCAGATGCGCATTTGGAGAAAGGCTGTTCACATTTTGATTGCAACACTGTCAAGGGCCGCGCAGCTTAGCTCGGAGAGATGAAGACATGTTGCTCCTGAGTGGTGGCATGGGGAGTCGGATTTCGTCTGAACAAGAGAAGGCTGCATAAGTGCTTTTCCGTTGCATGCTTGGTGTTCCTTGCGTGGGTTTGTTTCTTGATAACCCAACATGTAGGTAAGGAATGCCAAGGAAGAACCTGAGATGGTGAAGGATTGCTTTCTTGACCGAATGCATTTACAAGTTTGTGAAGATCAGTTGTTGTTATCTGTTAGAGACGAAACAACATTTTGACAGACACCACTACCACAAACTGTAAAGCTGTCAGAATGAGGAACATTTGTTGTTATGAGCATCGAGCGCTCGCCGTCACCGAGTTTTGATTCTCACTCACTGATCTCTTGTTGGATGTCTGATTGATACTCGTTCACAACCAGAAGGAAAACCGAGGAAGATCATGAGCTTTTGCACATTTCTTGGTGTTCCTTCTGAATTTTTGTTCAAGATTTTTCACCATGACAAATGGTGATAATGAAGCAAAGCGAAAGGAGGAACCTTGGGGAGGCACTTCGCTCGTGTCTGTCCTTTCAACAATCTCGCCGACTCAATCACCACGAATCCCATGTGAAAAAGCGCTTGGCAACTGAAAGCGAGATCAAGGTGGATGGCTTGAGTCAGTATTTTCATTTCAGTGATCTGCGGTGTAGAACACGTGCAATGTTCTCACCATGATCTTTCTGGAGCGTGAAATGCGCTCAGGGGAACGAGAGGAAGCGAAGGTTCTGACCCGGGTCAGTGTGGGTGCCTGGTTCCTCCGGACTCAAGGAGAATCACGGAAATCGGGCGACAACGACACGGCAGCTACTGCGCTGAATTGATTTTGTACGAAATATGACCACAGCCTTCTTCACATATCACGACGTTGTTTCACTGTTTACCGAGAAGTTCAGAGATCATCTTTTTGCAGTTGGGAGACAGGTTTTCACGGCTGGTTTTCTTCCAAGTGAATCGTGTGTGTCATGTCATTTGTATCGAACCAGTGCGCCAAAGTGCACGAAAACTCTTCCAGGGAGAGAAATCGCAAGACGGCTCGACTGAGGTGAATGTTCAACTTGCTGAACTTCCTGGGTGGTTCTTGCTGTGGATTGACTCTGGCTGCCCATTGTTCGGCGCTCCCTGTTCTTTCTGTGTCAGAAGTGAGAGAAATCAGAAAGGACTTGTGTTTTTACCTGATGATTGGGGCTGGAGCTGGTCTGTAGGTTTTCTCTCCTGCACCACGTTAATTGCGCAGAGGAAGCAATTACAGGCGGAACCCAAGAAATGTTCGTAGTTCTGAGCCTCATCTGCGCCTCGTATGCAAATGTAACTTGTTACGTTCAGAATTTATCTCCAGAGCCTTGTTCATCTCCTGAAACCCAGTTTGATTCCTTCCACCTGGCATTTTCTTGTGAATAAGAAGTCGGCTTTTGGTGCAATCCTCTTGAAAACGGAAACAAGTCGTACTGCACTCTCCGAATCGAACGCACAGAGCTCTGAAAGTCAGACAAAAAGGGCTGATTTACCTGCTTTGAAGTACCAAGTGGCTCAGTGTCGATATCCAGAGACAAATCATTGAGTATCGATCAAAGTCGTCTTGCAGAGGAAAAAGTTTATTCACATGTGTAAGGTTAAGTGTCCGTTAGATCGGAGATTCAGTAAATCCGCTGTAATCCACGGCGGTGCGTTGTTATCCAGTGAAGTGAGAGTCAATTCAGCGAGGAGTTTTACAACCCGCTTCTCCTTCTCAATGGGAAGTGCTGCACCGAGGTTCCCGACCGACCGACGCACCTTTCTCAGCAACAGCTGGATTCGTGTTGCTGCTGCGCTGATTTTCTATTATCTCTACATTGTGTATTTACCTTTCTTTACGTAAACTTGATTACAGGCAACTTTTCCTGCCTCTTGTTTAGTTACGCTACACGGGTCTCTGGGAGCACGAAATTGGTTTGTATAGAAACTGAGATCGCTGTGACTCCATTTCAATCCGGCAGCTTGCTGCGGAAACCTGTGTTTCTCGAGTTGTTTGGGTTCGACGTGCGCTTGGGAATATAACTGGTTGTGAATTTCTGAAACCTGCTGTCTCACAATGTGTGTGGCTAGAGACCACCCGTTCAGCAGGAGATCGAAAATTCAGTGCGAATGCGCACGCAGCACGATCGTTGCGTGCATCACGAAATTCGCGGGCATGTGAAACTCAGGAGAAACGGCCTGGTGAGATACTTTAGCGAAGTGTTGTGCGTAAAAAGTGCGGACGGAAGGCGCGCCACCCGCGACTGGCTGGGGAGCGGAGCATGTAGTGCCGGGCGGAGGTGGCAGCCCGCTGACAGATGAGCGTTCCACCCGTCAACACGGGCCGCAGACCTGAACCGAGGGGCCCGACCATCAGTCCCAACCAATTGCCAAAGAGAGAGAGAGAGAGAGAGAGGGCGAGAGCAGTGAGAAGCTGCAAGTGTCTGGAGTCTGAAACCGAAACCTCCAGACACACTCGTGAAAACTGACGCGCATGACTGGCAAGCAATGAATTTTGAATCCGAACTCGCAAGTCTCGAGGCACGATTCTCCGACCTCGCGCACCAAGCGGAGGATTTCAACAAGCCGAGATTATCCGACCTGAATCACGGAGTTCACTTTTTCTACCGGAGCAGTTGGCCCACAGCTCAAGGCCTTCGTGCTTCTAACGGTGCTTGACGTGAATGCCGATGTTTGCGATTTCACAGCATGAACTTGTTGTGCTGCTGAGTTTGATATGCCACAGTGAAATCAAGCTGTTGTTTTGCCTGGCTGATCCTCCACATCTGATTGGTAGGGCGTGGTGTACCTGACGTGAGCATTTTGGGAGCTCTGAGCTCCCAAAGCCTTTGAACACGAAGTTTTTCAGAATTCTGTTTGGCCAACGAATCCACCAGAGTGGTGTTCTGGCCACATGTTGCAGTCTGCGCGCCTCTCTGGCGGCCTCTACTTCCGTCTAACGCGCAGTCGCGTCCAGAGAGCGGAAGTCACCCCGTCGTCCATCAAGATCTGTCAGGGCGACTCTTCAAGCAGGCATTCATCCTGTGTGAAGGTGAAATCTCCCATTCCCTGCGCACTGTGAGTCTGTGAGTGCTTGTTGTATTGGCCCTGAAAACTGGAGGTGCCTTTTTCAAAGGTCATTGCCAATGCACTGCTGGCTGGTAGGGTTGCATGGGTCCGGTTGTGGACCAGCTGCCCAGACGCAAACCGCTGCAACCAGACCTGTGGCGCTGGACCAGTGCAACCGGATTCGAACCGAACCAGTACAACTAGACCGCAACTGGACCAGCACAACTGGTCCCGTTTTTGGGACACGAACAGCGTTTCCACCACAGTACCGTTGGCAGCCACCGTCGGTATGAGAAAGCTCCCCAAACACCCCTATGGGATGTTCGACTAGTTGCCACTCAAAAACGGACCAGGCTCATTGCCCCTGGACTTCGTTGAACAAGTGAGAACAGATGACAGTTGCAACATCCATTCAGTGCATCCGTTCGGCTGTAGGGAGTGATCTGTCAGCTTGAGACGTCTCTTTCAGGTCGACATTGCAGGGTTTGAATCTTTACAAGGTTGGTCTCATTGTGCCTTGTGGTTCCCATCTTCCGGTGTCTGCACCTCGAACTTTCTTGGTCTACTGCCGTCGAGTGAGCAGTGCATCACTCTCCAACGAACAGTCCGAGCTTACAGCGCGAGTGCAGACGCACCTGTTCTGGACTTGAAAGTCTCTATTGCAGGAAGAAGAAGCTATTGACACAGAAATCAAAACACATTATACCATGCAGCTGAAGTCCTCGGCTGGGAAAACCAGCGTGTCTGAAGCTTGTCTTCCTGCAGACGTGTGCTTGTTTGGTTGATTGTCGAATGTGCAGCTGAAAGCAAATCCCATTGCGTGGTGTCATTTCTTTCTCTTGCCATGAGAAGTTCCGACATCTTGACAAAAGCTGGCTTCAGCCGATGGCAACGAACTACTCGTATCGTAGCCTTTCCGAGCCACGAAGCCGGTTTTGCTTTTGCGGTAAATTGATGTCGGACCTGAATAACAAGTGTGTAAACTTTCCACGAAAGGCCAAGCCTTGAGTACAGATTCTTCCAGCGTATTTTGACAGCACAGAACTGAACAACTCAATTTGTCCCGTGCACTGTACGCGCACTCATTCTCTTGCAGACATGGGGCGTGAGGAGGTGGACCGGCACAACGGACTCACGTCGCTTATCAATCTGATGAAGGCGCAGCTCAACTCCTCCCAGGACGGCGCGCCCAAACTGCGCATGGTGCTCTGCGGCTTCCTGCTCAACCTCACCAACACTCACGGTAGGGGGCGCGAGGGCGCGCTGCGTGTCGCGCGTCACCGCTGCTGGTCTTGTTTGGATGAATATGTGCTGAGCTTCTGACCCAGAGCTGCCACACTTCCGTCTTGAGCAAAATCACTCAAATCGGGGGTCTGTTTCTCCTCAGCACGAAAACAATTCGCTCCTGTAGTTTTGAGAACTTCTTCTGTGGACTCAACCTGATTCTACGACCTCTTTTGCCATCTGAAAGACTCCTTTCGGTACGGTTGAAAAAGATAATCACTTGGACACAGGTCTCTTCGTCTGCCACGGTTCAAGCCAGCGGAGGTGTTAATTCGCCTTGAATCTCTTGCCTTTTAATGCTTTCACTCTGCGAAGGATTGCATCTGTCCAGTTGTAACGTGGTGAACAAGGCCCCGATGAGCCCCACGGAGTCGGACAGTATGCGCATGATCACGCTCCGCCTCAAACTCAACCCCAACGCCAGTCAGGGTGAGACACTGTTGTCGTGCTCAGAATGTAGTCACTGTGTGATGAACAAACTTTCTTTTTTCTTATTGTTGCATTTTCTTCGTAGTCCTGGTTGTTTCATTTGGGCATGGAGCCCCCCTCTGCATTGTTTGAGGAAGATAGATCTACGTCTCAAGTGTGACAAGTCACCTCATTGATGTTGCTCCTGACTGCTTCAGTGTGAAACTTAATTCAAGAACAGATGCTCCATGCCGGAACACCCACAGCTTCACCAAACTTACGCTGGAAACATTTCCCTTTCACCAAACAGGAGAAATTTGATTTCTGCCCCACCAGCAGCTGTCAAAAGAAAGTTTGCGCTTGTTTTCTGTCTGCACTGTGGTTCCACCGAGACTTCATAAACAAAGTGAGAAGGAAATCTCAGTCTACCAAAGTCAGTTGATATCGCGTGTGCAGATAACCTGAGGGAGGGGGATTCGGTTCGTGGAGGTTGGGTCAAGTGTGCCTGTTCGCAGTCAGCAATTAGCGAACGTTCCCATCCAGATTGCGCGTGCTGCAAACCTCGATTTGGCCGTTATTGTCTCGTAAATCCACTCAGCGTGCGGTACTGCTTCTGTTACGGAAATATTCGTGAAGAGAACACGTTTCGTGAAGGAAGAACACCAGGAATAGCACCAGGCTGGTGTCCATGTCCAAACAGAGCAGCAACAAGAGTGTCGTGCTGTCTTCCTACAGTATGTGGACATTTTTGCTTTGCGTTGATGTGCAGCTGTTTCATGGTTGAGGGAAGATTTTTACTGTGTGAAATTTGTTTCCTGTGTTCCCAAAAGTGCAATTGGCCTTCGCATTTCCGACTGACGCAGACGAAGCCTTCCGAAGCTGGACTCAACCTCAATGTGACCCGCCCTCGTTGCCAGCTCAAGACGGGAAACTTCTCAAAATCCTGCTGCCGTGTTTGATTTTTGATGAAACATTGTATTTGTGTCGCACGTGCGATATTTCGCCAATCTTTTCGAATTGAACGCACCTGTCGTGTCGCATTGCAGAGAGCATGCAGGAGAAGGCCATCAACCTGGGCTGTATGGAGCTGCTCGAACAGTACATCCAGACGCACCACTCGGACGACACCGTCTGCCAGATGGCGCTCATGTGCGTCGGCAGCCTCGCCGACTCAGGTACCACCGGTCATGTCGTCGTTTTCGTCGCCTTCACTCTCTCGCGTTTCAGGGAATGAATCACGTGTATGTCTCACCCATAAAACTCCTGTGACATGCAATGCCTTCTCTGCATCGCCAGCACACTTCGTTTGTGGCGTCAGAGAACTGGTTTTGGGAATGTCTGCGCTGATCAAAAACAGAGGCAGGTTGTGCCACAGAAGCCTGGACGTGGGTCGACCTTTTGCCGTCCAGGTGCCAAGGTCGAGTGTTTTCTTGTAATCAAATGGTTCAACGGGTCTTTGCTTGGACAGAGGCGGGGAGAGACAAGCTGTGTGACTGCGAGATCGCGGTCAGCATCAGCGACCTGCTGGGCACGGCGGCGGGCGACGAGCTGCAGGACTCCATCCTCGAGCTGCTCGCCAACCTCGCCGAGAGCGGTGAGTACAGAGAGACAAAGGGACACACACACACACACACACACACACACACACAAGAACAGACTGGCGCGCGCGAGCACACATATACTTTTTCCACAGACAAGCGCACACACACTCATACATGGAGAGAATTTGTTGTGCAACAACCTCATGTCGGCAGAATTGTTTGCAGGATTGTTCTGAAAATCAACAGATGCAGCCAATTTTCACACAATTGTGAGATTGCACCTCGCGTGACACAACATCATCCTTGCCACCTCCTGTTCATTTTGACTTGGATAGCAACAACGAGCCGATCTGCGCAAAAAAACAGAATGTTTTATCAGGTTTTGCTATCAATAACAACAGTGTGACTGTGTTGTGGGTCGCGTTGCTGAATCAAGCTGATATTTTTGCCCTCAAGCACCTTGCCATCTGACTAGCGCCAGTCTAGATGCAGTTTTTTGCACTGTCTGACAAAGAGTTTGTTGGCTCTTGGGCCCTTGGTAACTGCAGACTAAATGAGTCCTTTCTTGCAAATGGTGGTGAACTTGTCAGTCCGTGCAAAGCATCCTGCCACAGCTTGTTTCACACCCTGACTGCGGAAGCATCAGCGCAGTCACTGATCTGTTCGAAATCCCCTGCCCAATTCTGTGGTCAGGATTTTTCAGAGGTCTGGAATTTGTGAAAAACAAAAAAAAAAATCTGGTTCAAAGTTTTCACTGTGACATCCGTCGTCTTCCTTCCACCTGCAGGCAGTTTTTGTCAGACAGCTGGAAAAATGAAAGTTCCTCACAGAACAGACTCTACTTGCATCTGAGGCATTCTGGTCGCTTTGTTTTATGGAATAACAACCGTATAGTTTGGTTACGCTAAGAAAAACGTTGCTCAGGTGGGTTTTATGTTTTTCCCTCGGTTATGTATGGATAAACAGTTGAAGGCTTGTTACCAAAGCTAAATCTCTTCGGGCTGCTTCTTCGCTCCGAAGAAATTAAATCAGCACTGCGATAGATGTTCATCTGAACATTTGCTGTCGAGTTCTGTAGGGATTTATGGGCAGCAGAATTTTTTCTGAGTCAAACATTTGGTTCCCATTCTTGAGTCTTGTTGCGATGAAGAAAAACCAGCAAGTGGTGAAGTTCTGTTTGCCAAATTTGAGCGGTATGATAAAACCCCAGTTTCGATACAGGCCAGTCAGAGACGCATCTTCACAGCGAGACGGTTTGCCATGGTTCTTTCTGCTTTGTTTTCCAACTGACAACCACAACTCTCTTGTTATTTCTTGTTCGGGCTTTTGCACTGCATCTCAGGCAATGACTGGTGTAGATTTTTCTGACAATGCTTCAGTTCTGTGGCTCACCACATGTCTAAAGAAGAACACCAGATCACCAATCAGATCACCCTGGCAGAGAGTAAAGACGCTTTTTGCAAAGCCGCGAGACATTGTTGGTCAGTGGTTTTGGGAGCTGAACGTCTTGTCCACCTCATTGTTGCCCACGTGTGTGTGTGTGTGTGTGTGTGTGTGTGTGTGTGTGTGTGTGTGTGTGTGTGTGCATGTGTGTGTGTGGCAGTGGCAGCCTGACGACGTATCCCTGCTTCTTCATTTCAGCTTGTGCACAGGAAGAACCATGGAAGGACCAAAAGCGAATTTCTGTGCTTTCATCTGTGTGCAAACGGATTCACATGATGGTTTGTCCATCCATGAGGTTCTGCGTGTCCTCTGGGCATGAGCACATCCTGAAAAATCACATTTTCTCTCGTTCTCACATTTGCACACAAAAATTTAGAACCTGTTTGTGCACGAACCTGACTTGTGCGAAAAGACACGAGCATGGGTGCGGCGACTCTGCTCCAAAACATCAATTCAGGTTCTGGGCTGCGGAACCAGACATGGATGCTGGTCCAGACCACGCGCCACGCACACCATTGCCCGAAACACAAGCGTAGCGGAGCAAGCACGCGTTGGCATGCAGATCATGGTACTTTTTTTCACTGTGGACAAAGGCAAAGAATGTTTTTACTCACCTCACCAACCATGGTGTTCAAGCATTCACGCCCCGCCGACCGCAAGCATCACGTGGCCGTGGCCGTTTGTTATCACTGTTTGTCTTCTCTCTGGACAGGAACTAATCACCTCGACTCCTCACCAGGGCAGTTGTTTCCTCGCCCTGTGTGGGGCCTGCCAACTCTCCATGGAGCTGCCTCTATCACGAAAAGAAATTCTTCGCTTTTCAATTGCCGTGTCCCAAAAATGAAAAGCTTTGTTGCGACCCTGCAATGAGAACATCAGAGCGATTACAAGTTGGCAGGCCCTCTGATAAAAGAACCCGAAACGCTCCCTCGGTTCATCTGCAGGAAGGAGTTGAATGATTGCAAAGTAAGCAATCCAGCAGACCAGAAAGAGATGTGTGCTGAACTCCATTTGTTTTGGATTCTGGTCTGGTTCGCTTCACATTTCGCATTCCATTGGAACTCGATTCTCGCGTCAATTCAACCCCGAAACCAACCTAATTTATGCACGCGTGTACACTAATGCGAAAAATGAAAACTTTGGAGCGTTAGAAGGTTCTCTCAGATGACTTCAGGATTCGGTCAATCGTACGACATCGGTCTCTGCTGAACTGCATGGGGATTCTACCACGAGTGTGAAAACTTGACGCAAATCGAGTCTCAACGTACACGAGTTTCAGCGTGTCGAACCGTGTGTTCCAGCAACGAGAGCTGCCGTAATTTAGTTTGGCAACACCGAGGTTTGAGGCGGCAGGTGCTACGTGAAGCTGCGTAAGCTGCGGGTTGTTGGAACGCAATTAAAAGCGGGCTGAGAAAGGCACTTGAGAGCGTCTAGAATCCAATGTAGCAACACGGAATCCGGGACCCTGGATTCCAGATTGTGTACCCAGATGCCTTTGGTTTCTTTACACACGCATCACGCACAGGCTGAGACCTGTTTTTATCCTAATGTGAACAGAATGCGCATCTGACATCAAAACTGCCTGAACCCTATTGTCTGCAGGGAACGAACTCGGATCAGGCTGTGTTGGTCTGTGCGTGCACAAAGCACAAGCCACACAAGGGGTTTGGAACATCATGACGTTGACGCTTTCAGCAGCATGTTGAGATGAACTAATCCTGGCTTTCACTCGAGAAGAAAATTAGGGTGGTCCTGCTTCTTTCGTTGTAGCACATGTTCACTGACAGACAGGAGATGGTTTGAGGAAACATGCTGCTGTTGCTATTCAGCATGACGCTCGGTTCTCTCTGCTTCCAGACGAGGTGAAGGCGCAGCTGGCTGGGTGCGAGCTCAAGAACAGCCTGATTCGCCTGCTGCGCGACACGGAGCGCGCTGAGGACGAGGACACACTCGCGACGCAGAAACTCGCGGCGGACCTGCTCGTGCTCCTTCTCACGGGCGGTGAGTGCGGGCCCGGGGCGCAAAAACCGTGCTGCGTCCGAGATCAGTCTTGAAGCGATTCTGTCCTTTCGCTGAAAGGCGACAGTCGATGGACCTTCCCCTGCATCGTGACAACTGTTCCTGCCCTCAATTCTGTGTCTGATTCAGCAGTTTTGTCGAATTCGCATTCAAGCCTCTTCCAAACCCATTCATGAGTCTGGAGCCAGAATCTGCATGACAGAGTCCGAGTCAGTTCTCGCATAATGGTTGATTCGCCTTGGTGTTGTTTCAGATCCCAGTATGGACATATTGTACGAAGAGGGCAACGGCGCAGTTTACAAGGAGAGTCTCTCCTGGCTACAGTCGCCGAGTGAACATCTCCGAATGTCTGGTGCTCTAGCTGTTGGAAACTTCGCAAGAAACGGTGGGACCTCAACACTGAGCACATGCACACACGATCTCGCAAACCTGCAAAGCTGTGCTTTTTACTGAGCATTTGAAATGGAAAAACCAATGAAGTTTTTGCCAGCGAAATCAAGACGAAGACTTGTAGCAAGTAAACAGCTGCCTTGGAACAGCAGCAGCACAGTTGCCAAAAAAACCTTGTGTATTTCTAAGAACGTGATCGTTGATTGCTTGGAACAGATAGCTTGCAAAGCTGTGATATTTTCAGACAATCATTGCATGCAGTTGGTTCGCGAAGGAGTGACGGACAAACTGCTACTGATGTTGAAGCAGCCGGACGTGGTGCCCACGGTCCAACACGCAGTATTCAGTGCTCTCAGGAACATGGCTATACCAAGTAGGCTTCTCTTCTGTTTTCGACGTGATTGAAGTTTTTTCGCAAAATCACAGGACCATCATGTGTGTGCACTTCTTGATCCTTGAGGACAGAAATGGTTGAGCTGAGATTTTAGTGATTGCTGTTCTTTGTTCGCCCCAAGTCACAGCTGCAGCGCTGCGGCTTGAGCTCTGTTCTCTGTGTTGTTGCAGAGGAGAACAAGGCGCGGATGGTGGAGAGCGACGTGCTCGGCGTCGCGCTGCCCTACATCCGCGAGGACTTCACCGCCGTCCAGTTCAAGCTTCTCGGACTGCTGCGCATGCTCACCGACGGACAGGGTGCGTGGCGCCGCCTCGAGCCGCAGACCGACAGTGCTATACTGAAGCGCACAGCCAAATTTTGTTTCAGTTGTTGTGATGCTCCTTTGTGATTGTTCGTCATGAATTTCAGTGGCGGCTGCGAAGACGTTGGGTTGTAAAGACGAGTTCATGACTCGGCTCGTTGAGTGGTGCGCCGTCGAAGATCACGCCGGCGTCAAAGGTGCGCGTTCATTGATTCATGTTGTTCGTGGTTTGCTCAAACTTTGTGCCAGTAGCACAAAAATGCAGTGTCGTGATTGTGAACTCGGCAGGCGAGGCGAACCGGCTGGTGGCGTGGCTCGTGAAGCACAGCCGCAACGCGGAGGTGATGCGCGCCGTGGTGGCGCACGGCGCGACGCCGCACCTCGTCAACATGGTGAACGCCGAGCACGCCGTCATGCAGAACGAGGCGCTCGTCGCACTCACGCTCATCGCAACCACCATTCTGGGTGAGCGTTTGATCAAGTTAACGGTTTCTTTTCCCTGGGCTCAATTTAGTTGCAACATGTTACTCTGGACGCAGGAGGATCATGAAACACAAATGCCTCACTCACCGACCTGTTTTGTTGTGCTCCATCGCAGACCTGTTGAATACAAATTGATGGTGTTTTCCAGGCGAGTGTGATCAGATTATTTTCGACTCGGACCTGGTCGCCACTCTCAAAGTGCAGTTGACGGAGGATGACACACTACCTGAAATCATCTGCAACGTTTTCACTCTCATCAAAGCACTTGCAGCCTCGAGTAAGTGTGCCGCCACTTTTTCTGTCTCTACCGTGCAAAACAGTGTGGTCAAAAAACAAATGTACTGGTCTCCGAATGGACGGCGCAGGTTTTCATTGTTGCTTTGATATTTTCAGATGTTCTCAAGGAACAGATGAAAATAGCAGAAATGAAGAGTGTCATCAAAGGCCTCTCATCTCACGAAGACGAAAAAGTTAAATCACAGATCAAAGAAATGAAGGGAATCTTTGACAAGGGATGATGGATGTTGCTTGATTGCACGAAGCAACAAATTGCTGTGAGGTGGTGTCGAAGTTCTAGTCGAATGGAGCAACTCTATGTGACAGAAAGCTTTTTCGCTGTTGAAGCTTGCGGTTCTTGCACTGTTTTTGTCTGCGATAAGAATGAAGGGCGGGTCGAAACGTCATTTCCGACGCGCCACTTTACGCTCGCGCTTTGTTTGGTTGACGGGAACAAGACAAGTTGGGAGTTGAGTTGAAACGGCATTGCTGCGCTCGTACTCGCATGTTCATTGTACGTCTTTTTCTGAAAGCGAAGTAATTGTGAAATTGACATTCACTGCGTTTCTCAATGAACACGACGATTGTCTGCCAATGTCTGATTTCTTTTCTCAACTGTCACAGCATCTGTGAGCAGGCCTTATCCAGTCATTCGAAAACAAAACTTGGGAAAAAATAACATTCTGTAAATTTATTTTGCCACCACTTCACACATTCTCGTGTTCACCCAATTCAAGACGTGCATAAATAAATGTTCCTTTCAACACAAGTAGCAAACAATGTGAAAGACGGCGGCTCAGCCAGAAGATCCATCCATCGCGATCAAAATGTGGACAGCTATTCTGGTGACAATGGAATCAGTGTGGATCACAACAGTCCTTGCTGGTCAAAGCCGTTCGCAAAATGAGACAAACAAGGTTAAACTGTTTTCACAAAAAAGCTCTCAAGATGGCTTTGGAAATCGTGGCCTTATTTTTGAAAAAAGAAACGGGCAGAGCACTTTGGTAGACATCTACAAACGAGACTCACCAGCAAACATTTGTTACATTTGGGTGCAAAAATGAGGGTCGTCTCGCAACGCGCCGGTTTTGTCGCGCCGGCAGTCTTATCTTCCCAAAGGTAAATTCCACACAACCAAAATTTTGGTCATCTGACGTCAACTTGACCAAAAACAATCACAATTTGCCTCGCAAGAATTTCTACCACTCTGATCCCTTAGTGAGCAAGGCAAACTTCACTTTTCGAAGATCGAGACATACTCGAACATTTTTGAAAGTTTGCAATCGATATGTGCGTTTCGTGGACGAGATCCTTGAGAGGGGAAGAACCCCGGTTTGGGGTTCACGAAACCGTCTAAATAGATCAAGACTGGAGAACAACTACAAGTTACTTATTCACATTCAATGAAGAGCAGTGCAACTGAAATGAGAGCTTTTGTAAAAACAAGAATGCTACGCATAAAAAGCGTGTGGTCTATACATTCGCAGTTCATCACTGATCATTTAAAAAAAAAAAAAAAA
>JAAUXT010074632.1_pt1 | contig 48152 bp, 54 predicted proteins | sample 7278171 | NCBI WGS metagenome assembly JAAUXT01 (sample SAMN14350112, study PRJNA611818) | marine sediment metagenome | isolation source: surface marine sediment (1.8m) | place: French Polynesia: Moorea | collected 2018-08
CCACCAGCTGCAGCACACCAGGGAGGGGAGCACAAAATTCTTCTTCATCAGGGAACACAGGGAAACTCTCCAAAGAAGGCTCAGATTCCATGGTCAAACACAAACACGTCCACCCTCACACGACACCACTGACAAACTGAGACGGTCGAAAGATTCGACCGCAACCAACCGCGGACAGCGCGGGTCACTACTCAGCCTGAAATCGCACTCAGAAACTGACCTTGTCCTGTACGTGGGTTATGCAACTAAACTCGAAGATTCTGATGGATTATTGAACTATGATCGGTTATTGAACTTGTGCCAAAAGCACTCGTTCAGTAACCGATCACGTTCAATAATCCATATGAATCTTCTCGTCGACGTTCCATAACCCTTACAACGAAACCCACGACTTCGTCTTGTTCCGAACATGTTGCAATGGAGTAAATTTTCCTCTCAAATCAGAGTGATCACCTCTGAAATTGCTGATTTGTTGTTGCGCACGTCTGCAGACTAGATGTCGTACCCAGCCATTTTTAACATTCAAGAACTGCACAATGAATTTTGAAGCTGCATTTTCTTCACGCAATCAGAGAGAAAAGTGACACCTCAATACACATGACGAGGCTGCAAAGAAGCGTTGGTTGTACGAGGCAGCCAAGACGAGAAGGTCACATCTGCATGGATATGAGATTTGTGAACAACCATTGCTCTCTTTTGCACAAGGGGTGCTGAGAGAGTCAGTGTCTTGTCAGTCGGGTTGGTCACAAACAGAATGACCTGGTAATTTGATGTGTTTGAGCAATTTTACTGCAGCAGACAAACAAACTCACCTAAATTTGCCAAAGAGAAACAGACAATCCCTGTTTGGTGACAACTATTTGATTGTCCTGTCAATTCTTTGTTTGTGATCGTCAAATCCACACAAATGAAATATTTGAATCCCACTTCACAGGTTGTGTCAGTTGGTCGCTCACTCACACCCCTTTGGCATTCTTGGTCGAGCAGTAAAACGCCTTGTTTATCACAGTCACTGCAAAGAATCACGCTCGTCTATTTTTGGAAAGAACTTTGGCAGACAGTTTGAACCCCACGGGTCATCGACAGTTCACTTGAGGATACAGAAAAGGCCTTTCCGTCCACTCGACATCACCACCACTCTGGACCAAAACCCGAGAACCTCGTATCAGGCCATTGGTCCAGATTTTCGGTGGCGTTTCCTCTGCATGGCGCTCTCCCTTTTATGTTCCTGATCAAAGCAGGAAGATTTCAATTGAGGGTCACTGAAATCAAGTAGGTTCCTCAAAAATGAATCATCACCTATTTTTTTGCACTTTGGTGCTGGCTGGAAAAGACCCAACAAGTTTCCACATGATTGTGCTTCACAGATCGTTTGCTTCCCGTCTCTTTTCGTCTTTGTTATCTCTGATTTCATGCAGATGTGCAAGAACGTCAGGGATTCTTTTCGTTCTACTCCATCGAAAGAAGGCTGCAGATTGTGCAGGTTTCGCGACCTTATCTTCAGATCGTTGCCTGTCCAGTGCACCGGTCTCGGGAATACTGGAACCTGACTTGATGTGTTCTGGCGCAAACAGGTTCTTCAGGAAACTTTTTCTGGCACCGCATAAAGGGAACAGTTTTCACAAGAACCGTCCCTCACCAAGGGCAAGTGAGACGGAACGACGCGTTTGAGAATCCCTTCTCCATTTTGCAGTTTGTTGCGCATGAAGGGTGCATTTTCTCCTTCGCATACATGTGCGTGATGACCGAGATTTGTTTGGATCTTGCCTTTGAGTGGGTTGGACGATTCGCATGACTTTCTTCCTGTGGACTTGTCTCCTCTGCGGACCCGGGTCCCCAGCCCCGGAAATTACCTCCAATACGAGTTTGCACTGCACCTTCGGGCACAACTCCTCAATATTTTCACACACCATATTTTGAAACAAAAATACCAAAAAGTTGCCTCTCGTCATGGTCTGACCAGGTTGCCTCAGTTTAGTTTTCGGCATTGTGACACGTACTGCTTTTATTTTGCTCAGCAGTTTCAGTCTGCAATGTGACGCACAGGTGACGGTTCCATGGGTATCACGACAGCACTTCGCGATGTTTTGGCATGCAAATCTATGAGGAATGGCCACAATATCACGACCTCAGTGACACTGACCTCAGCCGACCTCAGAAGAAAAATCCAGACATACCAACGCATTAGCAAGCACCTGTCTGAATGTGAAATTCACCGTTCTCAAGCTTCGCATGCATGCATGTGCACGCTTGATGCTTTTGTGTTTGACATCTGTCATTCTGCACTCCGACCAAACAAGAAGTAGTGAACCGCTTTGGATGGCATTGATGCAAAAACACCACGTTCTGCAAATTACTCTCCCAAGATCAAGCCGTATCCCCGTCAGGGTGCGACGACAAAGGTCTGCAGTTTGAAGTTGGGTTTGGGTTCACTTCGTGGTTTTGTTCTTCAAATCCAAAATCGGAGGGGATTCCAAGTTCGAAAATGACTTCATGTTCCCCGGGCTTTCGTGGCACTAACGTTGACAGGACATCTGTCTTTTTTGTATTGGATGAGATTTCGAACAAAACCGCATGAAAATCATTCCCCTTTCATTGACTGTTACCATTTTTAACACAAACATGGAACCTGTCGCACTTTCCGCCTGCTGTCACACCCTGAAAGGGAACTCAAGATGAGGTTCTGTGAAAACATCAACACAGCAGCAAAATGGAACATTTGGCATCTGTGCCTCTCTTTTCCCGACTCCAAACCTCCATCGTTTGTTCACAATGCCACGCATGCGGACTCACTCCAAAAATCAGACCTCACAAAAACAATGTCACCTCCTGCACAGTGAGAGAGAGCTTTTTTCACAACTCTGCGATCACAAAACTGATCGTATATGATTGCATCATAGTAGACGTAGGTTCTCACCTTACAAAAGGATTCCTGTTCAATCACACAACTCCTTTCTCGACCAAAGGTCTCGAAAAGTCATTGTGTGATTTCACATGAACCAATTGGGAAACGAATGTGAGAACCCCGTTGGTGCCCCGTTCCTTTGGCTCAACAACTCTCTGAACACGACTCTTTCGGCGTGTCTGCGGAGCACAGTGACTGACCTTTCTACAGATTCTAACAATTTGTTGATTCAATGAAATTCTCAAAAACGTGAGAACGACACACCACAACACGTCAGATGAGGCGGAGGCCGAGTTGAGAGGTGGTTCTGCACGCTTGCAGGGTGAAACTGCGTTTAGGGTTTCCTTGGTGCTTCTGTGTTCGTCAACAAAGATCGTCCATCGCGTGGAAACAAAGTTTAAATCAGTCATTTATTAATTTTGTTGTACGCAAGTGTCTGTGGTGCAAGAAGCGTGACTTCCGCTTTGTCGTCACACCTGAACTGTTCTCTGAACTCTCACATGTATGGTCTAGCTCAATGAGCGACAATTGGAGAAGGGAACGGTGTGTGATGAGATATGGTATAACTTCGCGGTCCAACCAAGCGAGTCGAATTCGGTGACCATGAATCGGTAACAGACGGAGCTATGCTCTGCCATGGTGCACACATGTAAATTCTCTCGTTCTTTTTTCTCAGTGAGACTGAAAAATTTAACACGCAGTAAAGTTTACTTCAGGTGTTTTCGGAATGGGTGGCTGGTACCAATGTTCTCAATTGGCAAATTTCGGAGTCGTCTTGTGCATCTAAAGTTCAGAATTTTCTGTGCTTGTCAAGGTTGATCCTATGAATTTATCGTCTATGTGTCTCATAAAAATGTGTTGTGCGGTGCGTACGAGCCCTCTCCTTTTCTTTTCCTTCCTTTTCCCTGCTTTCTCGTTTGCTGCCAGGAATTCGGAGAGGAAACATGTTTTTACGGGCACTTGGAAAATAATCTGGGAAGTTTCGGTTGCTTGACATGTAATTTTTCGGCGTACCCTTTTCGTGTGAAGCAGCTCAAGCGCACCTGCACGACGGGCACCACAACCAAGAACAAAAGTTGGAACAAGACTGCATGACGTGATATTCTTTGAACCTTCTTGAACCTTGTTTCAATTCAGAACTTGAGGCAGGACAAAGGACTCCTCACGGGAAGTTTTTCCTGTGCTGTTGCTCACACAATCATTGTGGTGGATTGTTTCCTTCCTTTTCTTCTATGTTCAATGGCAATTTCACAACAGTAACATTTCCTTATCAACGCGCCTTTGGTGTTATGATTTCTTGTGCCAGGTTGCGAACACCTTTCGTTCACCTCACATGTGCACACTCGAACAGATCAAACTGGTGCTTTCCGATTTTATTTTCACAGGCAAGAAGTTTCTGTGGATTACTCCAAAGGAAGTAATCACAGATTTCGCACCCAAAAATAACATTTTGATGACAGTGCCTCACAGGGATGAGAACAGCGCGTCCGCTGAACAAAGGTGATAATCCTGATACAGTGGCAGATCGGGTTGCTGGGGGTTACCGGTGTTGTTGCACCCACCCTTCACTGCACAGTCATCACAAGAAAAGTGTTCATGCACTGGTTGCATTCAGATTGCTGCTTACTTCCGCGAAACAACAACAGGCGGAAACGTCAAAGGGCCCCGTGGGTGCAGTTTCGTTGCCTGGTTGTACCAGCAAAGATCAGCTGTTTTTGAAAAGGGATGAAGTGACACTTTTTTCAGAAAAAGAGATCTGCCCAAACATGGCAAAGTTGGTTTTTTTCCCAATGAAACCTTTTTGGTGGCTTCTGATCATCTCATCCAACCTGTTTCAAGTGAGGCCACCAACCTCCTGATGGGAGGATTTTTGTGCCTGTCACAGACGACCACAGAACACGATGGTGTGTGTACACCACGAATAATTTATTCCAATAGTCGTTTTTGGATTTTCTTCTCTCTGTTGTGTTTTATAATTGTTTTGGTACTGCTCAGCTGTGCTCGGTTGAGCTCTATTTTTTTTTACGAGCAACCAATGCGGAGACATACTCGTTCTTAGATATTTTCCATCGGTGGTCTCGGAAAGGTTTTGGAAGTGTTTTCTTCGTACTCAGAGGTAGATGGACTGTAAAATGACGAGTCAATTGGTGACTGACAGCAAATGTCAAAGATTTTCGTTCAAACTGCATGTCCAAATCTCAGTTTGTTCGATACATAGATCTAAACGCAACACACAGATTCTAGGAAATGTCGGTGCAATGCGCTCGAGGAACTCAGTTATTTTAGAAGGTTTGGAGGAGTACATATTTTTTGTGAAGAATGTGAATGCGTTGAGTGAATGCTTATTTGTTCAGAAAGCAGACAGAAGTATCTGCATGGGGCTGTCACCAGCGTTGGTCATTCAAAGAACTTTGGTGCCCCGAATGGCGTCCTTTGCCTATACGCAAACAAGAAAGCGTTGTCGTGTCTTTGTGTGTGTGTGTGTGTGTGTGTGTGTGTGTGTGTGTGTGTGTGTGTCTGTCTGTCTGTCTGTCTGTCTGTCTGTGCGTGTATGTGCGTGTGCGCGTGCGTGTGTTTGTGCTTGTGCATGTGCGCGTGATCTTCAAAACACCATGCGAAAGGGTTTGATTGGTGCACAGTCATCCAGCCTTCTTTAGTTGAACATGCAGAAGCACCGGCCAAACGTTTTGCGAGAGAATGGAACTTCCTCATGTTTCTCTGTTTGAAGGCTCGAGACTAGGCTGATGGATGACAATAATCTGGCACTTCAGCCAGTTTTTCTCAATGTTTGAGATGGCATCGCGCCGTGGTTGGAAACAGGTTGATCTCCACAGCAAGGCGCAAACGCGACAAGAGCGACCTTCGGAGCATCAATCTTGGCTGTCAGAGCCGTGGTGCAGAAGACTGACTGCACTTCCTCAAAAGTTCAGTTTGGTCAAAATGCTACCTTGATTTCTGATTACACCGGGGAAACAACTTGATCTGCGTGGTACTGCGTGTAATTCACGTGCGAAAAGGAAAACTTCCAGCCGAGCCTTCTGTGACCAAACTGCACTTGATTCCACAGTTTCTCTCGTCCACACACCCAGTTTGGTGCTTCAGGTTTCACCTACAGGGCTGAGGACATGGTTCTCATCCTGGACAAAAAAGGTTTCTGTGAAATCACAAAATGACTTTTCAAGACCTTTGGTCGAGAAAGGAGTTGTGTGATTGAACAGAGACCCTTTTTGTTGGGTGAGAACCCATTTCTACCGCGCACGATGCGAGCACATACCACTGGTTGTGTGATCGCAGAGTTGTAGAAGGAACAATCTTGAACGTATCTCTTGCATCAACTGAAGGCACTTCAGATATGTTCCCTTTTTGTTGCCCACGGAGGAATAGGAATGCATGCGCGCTGGATATTTTGAGGCTCATAAATCACAGCTGATCTCCATCTGGGAGTGAAAAGAACAGAACAGAAGAGCAGCTCAACTGGACCAGATGTCGAGGTTCTTTCTTTCGTACTGCTGTTATGTGTTTTGTTGTGCATAAAAACATGTAGAAACACACACACACATATATTTTTGCCCCTTCACAAACACCACACACAACATGCAATTCAACAAGCACGAAAACATGTTTGTTTATGATATGGGAAGCCACAAACCCCTCACAGGGATCCTGATCCTTGTGAATGAAAGTAACTTTGGAACAGGGTAACTCAGACCACAGGCTGGGATCTCCGCCAACGTGAACGTCATCAATGTGGGAGGGACCTTGTCAACAAAGGCTACTCCAGTCAGAGATATCTGAGCAGACCTATACAACATCAGATTCATGGAGAAAGGCAAAAATTAGACCGAACCACGAAGATCTGTGTGCCTGGCACCGTGGACATCAATTGGTATGCCCAGGAATGTTGTCCCTGTCTTCGAGGGTCTGTGACTTCCGGTTTTTGCTGCACGAATATTGGACAGTGCAGCAGTTTCAAATTCAGCTCCTGACCTCCAGATTGTTCAAAATTTCCTGGCATTGAAGTCTCCGTGCAAAATATGACAGTGAAGCTCGCTTTAAACAGCCGCTCCTCCAAGGGCGTTGCTAGCACAGGGTAAAGCCAAGTGTTTGCGCTGTGTGCGTGCGTGTGCGCGTGTGTGGTGCGTGTGTGTGGTGTGTGTTGCATGCGTGTGTTGTGTGTGGTGTGGTGTGTGTAGTGTGTGCTGTGCAATGTGTGGTGTGTGGCACGTGGTGTGTGGGTTTTCGACTGAGTTTGTGTTTACACCCCTGACCCCTTTGCGGGCAAGTCAGTCAAGACAAGCGTCTACATGCACAGACAAAGACCCAAGGTTGACAACATATCAGCCTTTTGCCAGTTCGCGTGGGAACGGCAGAAATTAAACTGACTGAAGGAGCCCTTTTTGAGGAGAAAGTGCCCACTTCCATTTTTTTCGGGCCAAAGGACACAAATGTCAGGTTCATCATGTGAGGCGGGCACCTACAATGACCTGTTGAAAGCCGCGCACACCCCGCACCACACTGCAGCGATGGCAATGCTTGTCTCGGTTGTGTTCTGAAGTTGAAATGAGAGAAGTTTTGCGCCTCTCCCAAAGGCGTTTTCTGTCCACCTTCCATGCAAACAAGCAGCATGACTCAAACATGTCATTTCCAATCAGTGCAATCCAAATTTAGGCGTTCCAACCACAAGACACAATTGAAAGAATCTAGGGAACCGAAACCGTCACGATTCAGCATGTCGCTGCAGTCGAGTGCTGGAACCGTCATACTCGTCCTCGCGCAACTTTTTTGCGGAGCCCTTTGCACGAGCAAAACTGTTGAACATGGCTACAATGAGGAAACAAATGTCTTCACCTCAGTTCGTGTCACAGGTTTCGTGCATTTGACTCTTGCGAAAACCCTGTTCACGGTTTGTGTTGTGACACCTGTGTTTGGACCACTGATCGACAAGTGCCTCAGCTTCAGGCATCTCAGCCGTGCATTTTTAAGAGCGCGGTCCGGCTCTGCCGATAGGACTCGCGCTTGTTGTAGTGACACCGAGTCTGTGTGCATGTGTGTGGTCACTTTTGGTTGAGTTGGGGCCCAACTCAACTGCGGAGGGGAAGGGAAAAATCAACTGTGCTAAAAATGATTTTTATGCCATTTTAAGCCCATTTGAAGCAACTTTCATTTTTGGCAAGGTTGAGAGTTACCCCCCCCCCCACTGTTGAGTTTGGCCAACTCAACCAAATATTCAAAGTTTTCTAAAATGTCCTGAAATGATTTTGGTGAAGTTTCGCAATGGTTGAGTTACCCCCCCCCCAGGGGTGACTCAACCATAGCCATAGCACTGTGGCTATGCAAGAAACTGACTGGCCCGAAGCAGACCGCGCGCTTTTCAGGCGGTGGCCTTCTTGTTGGTGGCAAAAGAGTTCCGCGGGGCATAGTTCCGTTGCCATACAACAAGGTTTCGGGATGCAACCCAGTTTACCCACTCGATGTCCTCCAGTTTTGCGAAAGGTGTTGTGTTGAGCTGGAATGAGACTGATCCCCCCATCCGCCAAAACCAACTCCTCTATGTTCATTTGAGACAAGGTGGACTTGCTTTCGAGCGAAAAAGTGGCTTTAAAACCCCAGTTTGAGGTGAAAGTTTGATTTTGTTGCACGTGCACATATCTCGAAAAATTGAAAATCCTCTACTTTCTTCGCATTGAAAACAGACAACCAAAATGCTGACACCTCTCCTTTCGAACTCGTTCTGTTTTTGTTCAAATACCAAGTCTGTTTCTATTTGTAATTGTGAGTAAAAGAACAAAATTTTGCACAACTTTAGGGACCACTTTTCATTTGGTGGAAGTTTGTATTCCCCCAAAGGACGTCTGGGAAACGAGAGGCCATGGATCTGCGGAACCAGGCTCCTTCCAGTATTGAGACGTGGCGTGCAGCCGGAACCGTGCATTTGCGCTACGATTCAGAGCTGTGATTCGGAGACACGTTTTGTGATTCCGAGACACAGGTTCCAGAATCACAGCCGAGAAGACAGGGTTCTCACACTGTACAAAATGGTTCCTGTGAAATCACACAATGACGTTTCAAGACCTTTTGGTTGAGAAAGGAGTTGTGTGATTGAACAGGAACCCTTTTTGTTGGGTGAGAACCCATTTCTACCGAGCACTACGACAGGTTTTGTGATCTCAGAGTCGTAGAAAGGCGAAAAATCCCTGCAGGCTCGTTTTTGAGTGTTTTCCTTTGTTTCGTAACAACATAAAACCAGTTCAGTGTGCTGTGTAACCTGCACGCATCAGATGCACGCATTCAATTGTCTTGCCAAGGGTTGAACTGAAACAACTCGAATACCCTACCCTCAATTTTTTCCGAGTGACATCACCGGCATGTCGGTCATGCACGAACCTGAGTTTGGGTGTCATGAGCAGTGATGCTGTCTCGCCTTAAGACCGTAAGTAGGGCGGTGAGGTGCCCGGCATGGTGCCGTGTGACCTGGGTTGACCACTTGTCCCCATTCGAAGCAATGAGTCCCAAACACGACCTCACCTCGTCTTGAACTCCAGTTGCAAACAACTCAACTCTTGTCCTTGTGAAGGTCAGAATAAGTCGCGTGCCATTTGTTTCAATACGGAACCGAATCACCACCCCTGCAGCACAAAAGGTGTAAAAAATTGAGCCATTTCTTTTGGTTCCTTTACGTTTGCACAAAATCACTCAAAGTGAAAATAGGGGTTTCTTTTCTTCTGGTTTTTTGTTTCTTGGGAGACAATGATTGGAAACGTGACAAGTGCAGAGACCCATGTTTCCTCTGCTGTTTCTTGGAGCAGCTTCGAAGTCTGGATGGTCTCTTGTATCCACATCACAACTTCACATTTTTGAGCTCAGCTGAAACAACAAAGAGAACCAGACACCCATGTTCGGAGCGAACCCTCAACATAGGCATGCAGATGTAAACACTCACTTGCCCGTGTTGAGAGTCAGATGCCCATGTCAAGATCCCTCTTGGGGTATACCGAAAGGTTGTCAAGGGCACACTCTCAACAGGTTTATCTCCAGTGATTCAGAGAAAAAAAATGGCTGCATGACCTCACAAGTTTCTCACTGTTTTCATAACCTGAAGTTTTGGGAGTCATTAGACATATTGCAGATTCTGGCAAACGATGGAAATGTCTTCTGTGCGCCAGATACTCTGGGTGGAAAAAGCAGATCTACACACTCTGATCTCAATTTTTTGGCCATTGGAAACAATCAAACCAAAAACAGTCTTGCCACCGGACACAACACGATTGTGTTCAGACAAAAACTCTGACCGTTTCTCCCACCCCCACAGCAAACACACCAAGCTGGAAGTGACTTTCAGAGTCGATCAAGATTCCAAATGCTTTGGTTGTGTCAGTAAAGCGTACAGCGTTGATTGCTTTTGGCGGTTCTATTTTTCCTACCAAAAACAAATATTCTCTGACTTTTCCGTGGAAACCAAAGAATTGCTTCGGCCCACTCAAAAGTCAGCAGAGAGTGCCGATTGTATCTGGAAGCAATTCCAGTAGACACAATGGCTCATATAACTTCTGGTTGTCAACGAAAATAAGAACTGGGGCATACTTGGATCGTGCACGCCTCAAAAGGTAGAATTATGCATGACCGAAACTTGATACAGTGATCAAGGTGCGCACTTCTCCACGAGATTGCGAAAACTCAAATCCCGAACAAACAAGTGAAAATGAAAACCCGAGGCGAAGGATCAAAGGAGAATCGTTCCCAGAGAACATTCAGAAGGATCATCTTCTGCACAATCGCACGAAAAGATCTCACAATTAACACGGAAAGCTTGAAGGATTTCGCACTGTGAATTTTCCGCAAACATCGGTAGTCAAATTGCCATGATAGGCTCTTGAATGAGACAAGGCATTGAAGTGGCTTTTTGCGCAAAAACACAGGCACGTTGAATTGAAACTTCAGAAAAGTTCCTTTCTTGTGCTCCTCTTTGACGCAATCTTGGGTATTTCTCTTGGAACGCCGAAAACATGCGACCAAAATGTCTCTCACTACACTCCGATACATTGAAACGGACACGAATGCGTTCTTTGTCTTTGATCATTTGGAAGAACGTCATGAATAAAAGAACCTCCAGCAGTGTCTGCAAGCGAAATTGACTCCATGAATGTGATCATTTCCATTTACCACTTGTCAGGACAAACTTTGTTGACATTTTCACTTTGCATGTGCGCTTTTCAAAAGCGCTATCGAGTCATTTTTTCACTTCTCGTGGAGAGTTAAAAGACGCGCTAAATGCTAGTGACACTAAATTTGATGCTAATATCATTGGTGTATCAATATTTGTCTTGGATTCTGTGGCAGACATGGTCTATTTGATATCCATAAAGAAAGGAGGGCAAACTTTGTCACCCCAACAGCCCACGTCGAAGGACGCTCCTCAACTATATCTGGGTTAGGAGTATATTTTAAGGTTTCACGTGTATGCATTTGCACAGTCAAAATCCCAGACAGACAGCAGATCTAATTCACATGCAACTTCTGTACCTTGCACACCCTGTGTAGATGTGTCCCGTCAGCGTCACATTCTTGTTGAAACTATTGCCGTGCACATGATTTAAACAGCAATGCTTGACTGCTTCGGTGAGGCAATTGCTGTGCTGTCCATGACGTTCAGCAGTGACGGTACCACCACTCTGAACATAGAGGCACTGAAATGACTTTTTGGGCATCTTGGTGCTCTCTACCCGACACACAGCTTGCGTCTTTTCCAAAGATTTTGTCCGCCAACATTTGACTTACAAAAGTCACCATTTGCTTCAAGCAATGACCCATGAGGAGAAAAGAATCAAAATTTCGAAATAAACACATTCCCGCTGTCTGCCATTCAGATCACAGTTTTTGAGGGAATTAGGCAAGGGTGCTTCGATGCTTCAGCTATCTGCCCAGAAAAGAAAAATGTCCGAAAAAGGTGCATTTGTGTGTGATGAACACTTTATAAAATTATACATGCAGTTTGCAAAAAGAATTGCCGCACGAGTGAACACCGGCCGGCATACATGTACACTTTGCAGCTTTGTACAAATGAAAAGTTACTTACCGGGCTTTGTTGCCTTATTCCACTTTGAAACCAACCCAAGAATGCCTGCACAGAGAACTTCTTTCCCCTGGAAGCAGGGAGACACCCGGGAGATGCTGGTTTAGTCCCTGTGAAGTCACGGGCCGGAAAAGGAAAGGTACAAGAATAGGTATTGTCCTCTCTGAAGCGTGACGGTACTGCAATAGAAATATACTCCTTCGAACTCTCAGCCAATGAGTGGCACGGGCTGGTGTCATGTGATTCGAGTCCAAGGATCTCCGAGCACGCACTGAAAAGGTCAATCGAGTTGTACAAACGCTCGGAGGTTTCTGTGTATGAACATATCTTTTGTAAACGTGATCTATGCTGTTTCTGAATGAAATCTCAAAAGCAAAGACATCATAATTCATCATTCAAACACAAAGGTTATCTTGGTTGTAGCCCACATGCAGCCATGCATGCATATGCCTTTTTCCCAAAGGGTTGAAGATATATTTCTTAGCGAAAGGCGCACCACACGCAACAAAGAAACCGTGACCTGGAACTATGTGATACGACTGAAGAAACATTACTGGCGCACATATGTTTTCACACAGAACGAAGTCCTCAACAAAACTCAAAGTTCCGTTGTGTGCTTGTTCCTTCACTCTTGCATCTCGGTGGCGAAAAGAGAAAGTTGAGTGGACAGCAAGTTGAGCAGTCAATTTTGCGTTTACCCATTGCAAAGAGTCATTTTCAATGGTTTCATCCTGGCTCAATTCAGTTTGAAGGTCAATGGCACGCACAAAGCGACATCAAAGCTGACACCACCGACCACCCAACTTCTCACAGTGGAAATTCGCTCGGACGTCTGCTGCAGAGAATGCTCAGTGGTGCGGCAAATGCCAAAAAGAGGTTTGCATTTTCATGCTTGAGGCTCCTGAAGGTTTGCAAATGCAAAAAGGTGGTAGTTATCAGAAGTGGACACTTGCTTCACTCTTGTGCTCAAGCAACCCAACGGAAAAACAACTCTTCCGCAAGAAGATCAACATCTGCGCGCCGAGTTTGCGGTTTTGCACACGAGCAAGAAGCCAGAATTGGAGTCATGGTGCATGGTGTTCCGTACAAGGAAATGATAGCACACTGAGAAATGTATCTTCAAACTGCACTTGATAGCTTTGAGGAGGGTAATAAAGAACACAACTACGAAGGCAAAACCTTTATTTACAACACGTGCCTCAGAAGAACGACCATGGTGCACTGTGCCATGCAGCAGGCAAATTCAATTGAGCGTCCACGCTGGATCTCGACAACTTGGTTGTTAGCTGACTCTATCACACCACAAGTTGCAGATTCTGCTTTGTCACAATTGTCTTGAATCAAGAGTTTTGTTGAGGTTCCCATGTTTGGAACCCTCAGACCTGTGAGTTTTGTCCTTGTGCTGAGCTTTCCAATGCATATCTGTGTAACCTGACGTTGGTTGCCGGTGTGCTCCATTGTGATGCTCAGACTCTGTTGGAGAAGGCCAGTCACGTTGGGTTGTGCGCACAAACCAAAACAAAAGTTTTCGAAACTGAACGTTCTCTGGGGCTATTGTAGTTCCTTTCATCAAAAATGGTGGTTTGGACACGAGTCAAACGAAATGTTCATTGAAACCATCATTTTCACAAATCTCAAGGCGTGCCGCTTCCTCTGGTCATAACACGTTCAGTACCACGCACTGCATCGCAGTGGACCCAATTTGTATTTTTGCCGCACTGTGTTGCAATGCAGAAAGGGAGGAGCGAAAGAAAGATAGGGCCTTGAGCGTTGGGGTACACAGACTGGTACATGCTGTCTCCGTCCCACATTCTGGCACAGGTTTCTTACCTCAAAATCAATCTTCCGTACCACAGTGACAAGCTTCATCATACACCCCAACCGCCACCGTTCATAAAATGGTACATGTTCCTGTTGACGCTTCAGTGGCATGCAAGTTTGGTACACTTGGCTTCATTTCGAACAGAGCGCTCACACACACCGGCCGACTTCTGCTCGGGTATGGTCGCGCTGGTGCGGCCATGCTTTTTCCACATGGCGCTGCATGTGTTTCTTCTGTACATTTCGCACAAAAATGTGGAATTTTTGTGTAGCTTTAGTGAAAGCAAGGCATCCCTCAACAGTCGCACATGAATCATGCAGTTTTGTCTGCATTGTGGAAATTACATACAGCTTTTTGCGGATGTTTCAAACGTTTCGTGCATTTTGCAAATGCTTCATTCCCTGTTTTACGGGTTTTGATTGCCAAAGCAGGACAATACTTTGACAAATGACGGGCAACATTTGTCAGGAGCAGTAGACAGTGGCAAGATGTCGGCGAATGAAGGCGTTGAAGAAGGATCGATTCCTGCAACTTGAAGCTGGGTCCGTTGTGCAAAAGTACTGCGTGGGAGTGCAGCTCTGATCAGCAGCAGTGTGGAGTTTTGGGGAACACACAAGTCGACCTGAGTGGACAGTTTCTTGGTTGGATACTCTCTCCACGAGTGGAAGGGTAAAAATAGTTTTCGGAGACCCAACAGTCACCTCTGCTTTGTCGATAATCTCGTCTGTGCGGACAGCTCCCAAACTTCCAGAGTCCATTGACATTTGGTGGTATTTTCTTTCTCTTTTCTGTAGATATCTCTCCTGCCTGGACACTGGACGCAAACTTCTCAGGCCACTGTTTCTTGTTTGGACAAGGTTTTCTTTTGGTCCACGTGATCCAGTCGAGTTTTGGTTCGGACCTCCAATGGACAGAGGCTCAGACTTACTCCACTAGCCTTTCAAATGTTTGACCCGGTTCATTGCGCAGTCGTTAGGATCAATACCGCGTGACATAAGCACGCTCAAAGGCCAGAAATGCTTTTTATGGAATTGTCCGCAAAAGCTCCAAAGAATAGACTGAGGAAGACACTTGTACGAGGGGGTTTTCAATTGTTCATAGGTGGGGTCTATTTCTCTTGACACATGAATTTCTGAAACAGTTAGCTTTTGGCAACAGAGAAGGCTCAGTTCTTGCTTTTTACTGAGAGGAAATATTCACTGGAGTTTTGATTTAATGTTCTTCAACTGTCAACAGGATATTTCTTTCTTTTTGACCTTGATTAGATTACCATCAAAACAAACAGTTCCACAGCAAGGCATGGATTACAAGCACTGCTATAGCAGAGCAAAATGTCCTCATGTACTCGTACATGACTGTTCTCATGAGTACATTTTGGACGAGCACACCGATCGCGCCTGCGAACTTTGAAAACATCCTCGTGTCAGTTTGTAAGTTCTTGCTCTCGCCGAAAATCGATTCCAGAACCTTGTCTCCTTGACACCTGCACAGTCACAATCCTCTGTACGAGTGACTGTCTGCTTGTGCCTTGCCAACAACAGTCAACAAATGAAATCATATGGCATTAGGACGGCAGAAATGGACCATCGTGTTTGCCAAAGCAGCTCTATATACTGGTTTGTTGTTCAAAGGATCAGAGATTTTGTTCAGTTCAGCCACAATCCATTATCGAGTGTCAGCTCACGGATGGAAACACTGCACAAAGGCACAAAAACTGCTCAACAATTTTTTCTCACCTGTTTTGTGCTTGTGTGAAGGGTTTCTTGCAAGAAAGACGGCAGAGAATAAAAACATGGCAACGCCAAAATGGCAATGGCAATGGCAACGCTTTTCGTTCGTCTCGTTTGGTGCGAAAACGTCAACAATTTAGAGCGTATTGCTTGTCAACTGAGTCCGAAATACTTTCCAATGTTTCACAATGGAGCTTCAAAACTGGAAAGCGAAAAGCCTGTTGTACCTCATGCCTGATGCCACACCAATTTCTGTCTCGACGGAACCCTCAACACAAACAAAACCAGACCTTTCGTCAACACCTTTGCACCAATCTCGCTGAAATAATACAAAGGATGTTACTCTCAGCTTTCGTACGAAAAGCTGGTTTGACACTTTTCAGTTCACATCAGCTCTCGTTGTCATCTACGACAGCAGCTTTTGTGCTCAAGTTATTCAACAACGCGATTGTCACTCTTCAGAGTGGATGTACTGTAAATTCTTTGCGATCGTCTTTTTTCAGAAGTGTCATGTTGTTCCTGTGTCTTGTCACCGTGAAAAACTTTGATTCCCGTCCAAAAACCTCTGTGTTGCCCGAGGAGCTTCAGATTACAGTGTACTGTTGAAAGAGATGTGGGTGTCTCTCCTCTTCAGTGCATGATGAATGCAAATAGTGCACTGATCTGCAGAACAGAAACAGATGGGTGAAGGGGGTGAATGGTTGGTGCATCTCAAGTAAATTATCAACCTCATGCATGACTCGAAATGCACCAGCGTTTTCTTGTTTCACAAAGTCGTTTGGCAAACGAATACAAAGAAACCTGGGTGGTTCCAGGAAGTTTTCGGATGAGTCAAATGAAGACAATGTCGTAATTCTTCATTGGTTGCTTCTTCAAAATTGTCGTCAGAAAATCTAAAGGACAAGCAGAATCAAAGTCTCTTCAATTCAATGTGGCTCCACACGTTGGGAGCCAGACCTCATCGAACTGTTCTTGAGTCCTTCAGCAACACGTACTCGCAAAACCTCAGTTTCACAATTTCACGTTCCGTATTGGCTCGTGTACGATCAAGACGTGTTTTTCTGCTCGGAAAAAGACCAGCAAATGTGGGGCACACCTTTGGGTATGTGTTGTCCTTTTGTGGTAAATTTTGGCGTGCAACAAAACTTGGGTGCGACAAACACACGGGTGGACACAGTACACATCAAACATTTATAATTTTAGTTTTCGTGGTTCCCCAGTGATTCACTTGAAAGTTGTTTTTGGTAGCCTCCAGAAGTACTGTAACAATGATCTTTCTCCCCCAGAACCAATTCCAAGAAACAAGACGACCCGCAATGAATTCTATTTCAGTCAAAACACCGGAAAGCTTTCATTCAGCAAAAACACGCGGCGACAAGAACAACAACAAGGGCAAACACATCAGCGCGTGTGTCTCGTATCCAAAACACGAAACTTATATCAGCAAAATCAAAGCACACTTTTCAGGGACCGTATCCAAAGGACAACTTGGAGCTCGGTGTGGGAGCTCGAATCCCCCATCACTCCACCCACAGCACACCGTTGCCATTTGGTTGATCAACACGATGGCGTAAATGTCCAACAGTGCGTCAAAAAGTCAACAGGAAGGTTCACAAGAAAACAGGTTGTGGGACTCCTGTCTCTTATTGTTGCGCACACAAAAGAAATGAAAGAAAAGAAAAGAAACGGAAAAGATAAAAGAAACAATGACTCTTCCGATCGGATCATTCACAGGGCTCAGTCAAACAAGCACCAACGCACCAGTCGCCACTGGACAAAGTAAAGGAGGAGGTAAAATTCACAAAAGAAATATCGAATGGCTTTTGTGCACGCTGAAAGCATATCATCTGAAACTTGTCAACAATTTGAAGGTTTTGGGGTGACCAGGGTCTTCTGGCCTCCAGCATACGCCACCTGTGACATCTGCAACAGAAAGGCTTTTTGAAGCGCAGATGATGTCAGGAACTCCCGTCACAGACCTTTTCTATTTTCTGACTCAGTCTGTGTCAGGTGTCTTTTCAGCTTCGAGAGGCACTTGTCTTGCGAATCAGGACCCCTGACTACCCATTCAACCAGAAACAAAACACATAAATAATTTGTTGAGCTTTTTGAAGCTACGGTTACGATTTCACAGCTGTTTTACGCCGCCTGGTTTTGTTTTTTTACTTGGTTATTGTATTCTGCATGGTATTCATGGCAAGAAAAACGCATTGTGCAAAATCGCAATGCTCCAAGAAACACTTTGTAGACAAGCACTTACGGCATTACAGCATCTTTGGTGCGTTCGAATTTGCTGAACGAAGTCTGATGGGACGAAATGTACTGAGTGACTGAAACGAAAGTCAAGCTCATTGTAGCCGTAATTCTTCATTGTGTGGTCGTTAGCAACAAATGGAAGTCGACAATGGCGTGGTTGAAAGCTCCAAACTGGATATTCCCAGTGTGTGCCACAAAAGCTTTCACTGTGCTCTCAATAAGTCTCGACAGGTTTTTGTTTTCTTGAGCTTTATGACTTGGCCCTGAACAAACTTGACAAAACTCCACGAAGGCCCTGTGAGTTTGGACTCCAGCTCTGTCGTGTTCCCACGTTCAGAAAACGTGAAAAGTGTGACAACGACTCAGATGGAGATTTTCACTGCAGCCGTGTTCTGTGTCGCCTCTTTGGTTGGAACATCTACGGTTGTGTATAATACAACAGGAAACGTGACGACAGCGGTCTACCCAGTCACCATTACGACCACTGAAGTCACCACCTTCAGTGAGGTGATCAGTTCCACTGACAGTTACAACACAACTGAGACAACGACTGTCAGTTCTGATATTTCTAATGTGACGACCAATGCAACCAGCAGCTGCTCTCGCACCGTGATCACGGTGACGGTGAGTTGTGTGAATTCCTCCGACAATGGTTCTGTCGTATGTTCAAACACAACCAACACAACCGCTGTCGACGATTCGTTCAGTTGTCCCAACGGAACCACCAACTACACAAGGGAAATTATTGTTGGCAATTTTTCAAACATGCAACTTGATTTTCTCCCAGACGTCTCAAGCAATGTTGAAATTTTGCATCTCGAAGGCAACAACTTGACTTTCATTGAGCAAAGCTTCTTGCAAAGATTGCAAAATCTAACAGAGTTATATTTGCAAGAAAACAAAATTCAGGCGCTCAACAAGAGCATTTTCTCAACCAGCAGTGCTCTACTTGTCCTGGACATGTCTTCAAACAAGCTGACGGATTTACCAGACTTTTCAGGTCTGCTATCTTTGCACCACATAAACCTTTCGAGAAATCAGCTCACAAACCTCAGAAATGGAACTTTTCAAGGTTTGTCATCCCTGCTTACACTGTGGCTAAAGTATAATTTGATCGAACAAATTGAGTACGGAACTTTCTACGGCCTAAATGCTTTGAAGAAGTTGAACCTGGTTGGTAATTTGTTGAACACCACATCATGGGACATGGACAACATGACAACATTATCCAAACTTGAAATTCTCGGAAACAGACTCACTGAGTTTCCAAAATACAATGGAGAAAATGCACACTTCTTGTGGAAGATTGACCTTGCCGAAAATTACATCAGTGAAATAAAGAATGGGAGTTTCAAGCAGTTGCCGAGAGTGCGCTCTTTGCAGATGGGTTCAAACCTGCTCACAAATTTACCTGACTTTGAGGGTCTTCTTGCTGTGCGTGACCTGAACTTTTCACACAATCAGATCACTGTTCTCGAGAATAGAACTTTTCGATGGTTGTCATCGCTACTGACTTTGTCTTTGGAAGGAAACAGAATCAGCGAAATTGAGCATGGTGCCTTCCATGGCTTATCTGCTCTGAAAAAATTATCTTTGGATGACAACTTGCTGAATTCGACATCGTGGGATCTTGAAAACATGACCGCTCTGGAAGAACTTCACCTGGCGAGGAATCAACTTTCGCAGTATCCCAAGTACAATGGCAACAACACAGTCCTCAGAAAGCTGATATTGTCGGGAAACTCAATCAGAGAAATCAGAAATGAATCGTTTAAACAATTCTTGCGAGTGGAGTACTTTGATATCAGTGGAAACTTGTTGACCGAATTTCCCCTTGAAATTATTGAAAATATCAAGGTGAGTTATTTTCGTGGTCGCTGGAAGGAGGCCTTGACCAAGGATTGCAAAGTCACAAGGTTTTCAATCAAGCACCAAAGAGAGGAAATTCGCGTTCTTCGTAGCGTCGACAATGCACCGGTGCCTTGTTTGTGTTTCATCCACAGATGAACGTTCAGCTTCGTGCGCTTCTTTCAGCTTCCGCAAGGGGTGAACTTCACATTTGACCTTGGACACAATCGGTTGCCAACATTCTCCAACCTGCCTGCGGTAAAGTCGTGGCCATCGTCGTGGGGATTCGTGTCGTTTGTCGGAAATCCGGTCGTCTGTGGAATGGATCTCTGCTGGCTCACAAATGGGTATTTCTGTGCCGTGTGTCGCATTTGGGGACATTGACGGGGCTCTACTTCTAGATTGTGTCTTCAAAATAACGGAAAATTACGTGCAAGCTTTTTCAGGGTGTACTGGGGCCCTTGTGTGCTGGCTTTCTCCGGGTACATTTGTGACGAGCCCCCTTTCCTTCGGGACGTGTCTGCAGGGGAGCTCAACAGTTTTCACCTTGGTTGTTACGGTAAATCTCGTGCACTTCTCAGTTCAAACGGAAAGTCCACACAAAAATTGCATTGTTTCCCGTTCAGAAATATGAGAGACGGTTTTTTTCCTGCAGATGGGTGGATGAAAATGGACCCAGACTTGAATCACCAGATGCATTTCAAGAAGTTTTCGGGACACCCGTTCAACGTCACCGGGGAATTCAGTGCGGTCGAGGTGCCAATCAGCAGTTGGGAGCGAGAGAAGGAGTTCTGCATGGTCCTGTGCCACCGGAATCTCAGCTGCAAATCCGTCATGACTGATGGTGGGACCCTGTGTTACCTTTTGAGTTACTAGTCGATTTGTGTGTGTGTCAAAAGTGAAAATTCTCTGGAATTTGAATCCTGCAATATAAACCATTGAAATAGAAGAACAAAACCTTCATGTCCTCTGAAAGGGTTTTATTCCTGTTCAAATGTGCAACAGTGAATGGACAGATCATTCCCCCAACCGAAAACTTCCGACAACAAGCGGCAGAAGTGACACTTCTTTTCTTATTTGATTTTCCCATCTGACTTCAAAGTGAATTGTTGAACAATAGACGAGAGGGCAACAACTATTACCACTCGTTCCAACGGGTAATTTCGTGAGGTGAAAGGAAAGGCAGTTGACCCTGATCTGAGTCTCGGCCGTGATGTGACGGGTCGCGCGTGCAGCGCAGCGGTTGACGCGCTCAGTTGGCGGTGACGACGGGCTGGACGATCTGCGTGCGCAGCGGCACGGTGAAGCTGCACGCGCGGTTCACGGGCAGCAGCGTCCGCGACTCGCGCTCCCGAGCCACCCACACCGACGTCACCGTCGCGTCTGCAGAGTCGGAACCAAGCAGCACAATACGTAGTCGTCTCACCATCAATTTTGAGAAATTCAAGTCAAACATTTCTGACTGAACCGATCTCGACCCCACGCGCCAACCTCTTCGAGCCTGAACCAGAGTCGTTGTGAACGAGCGGCACTTGAAAATCTCAGTGTGACCTACTTGACCAGGTTCTCCTGGCTGCGGCTGGGACTGACGTGGCAAAGTGTTCGCGCCCGTCGGACGTGACCCAGTAGAGGTCAATCTCTTGGCCGACCTCGTTCTGCCACACGACCTGGATCTGCGCCGAGTCCTGCTCGTCTGGGTCATCGTCCGGGATCCAGTACGAGAAACACGCCACTGGAAACAACCGAAAAACACACACGTGGAGTCACGCACGAAGTGTGAAAACACTATACACCCGAGAAACCTGATTCGGACCATTCAAACAAACACTCCCCACCAACCACCTCCGTTGCCAGCACAAGAAGCGCGAAGTGCGTGACTCTTACACTGCTCGCAGCGCTCTCCCGTGGCTCCCGGAGGGCACACACAGACCGCCGTTCCGTTCCGCTCCAGACACGAACTACCGTTCGCACAGTCCAGCGTCTCACACGTACTATCTGTTGGCATGGCAGATGCTTCGCAGTTACATTGTGCGTGCAGTGCCTGCAGGGTCAATTTTAGTTGAAAGGGCAGGCCATGCACAAGTAGAGAAACCACAAATCAATTTGTGTGTGTCGACAGGTTTGACAAAATTTTTGTCGTATTCAGCGCCTGCGTGAAGTGTCACGTTTCCGTGGAACAAAACTCACCAGGAACTGTGCAGTTCTCCCCGTGTCCAGGCAGAGTGCACTCGCAAGAGTAGGTCGTTGCGTCTTCCACCTGGCAAATCGCTTCTGGGTGGCAAGTGTGTCCCTCACAGGAACCCAGAAATCTCTTCAAAAGCAAACGCAAAGAACCTTCAGTCAGAGCTGAGTTTGAAGCAAACATCAGTTCAGGACGAAAGCGCGTCAGTTATGTTACAGGGCTACTTGTTCCGGTTCTTTTCTCTTTCGAACAAAATCCTCAAACCAACTACACTGCACAATGCGCAAAGAAAAAACAAACAGACGCAACAAAACCGTGGTCCGTGATTCTTTTGACATCACATTTCGTGACCAACAATTCGATCACTCAATTAAGCTTTCTTTGCGCGAGGGAGCGGTGTTGGGCACGGGGCAGCTGCAGCTGCAGCTGAGTGTTGACGCTTCACCTCGGGCAGGACAGAGCGGTCGTAATAGTCGAAGTTGGCGTCGGGTAGCATGGCGCGCGCGTCCTCCGCCAGCGTCGCGTCGTTCAGCTGACACACGTGTTCGCGGCGCTGGTAGTTGAACGAGAGGCACTTGTGTTGCTGCAAGCATCGCCTTGCACACCTGGAATGGCAAAGTTTGTGTCCTGTAGACGAGGTCTTCGTTCCTGCAAGTGTGGCGCCTTCAAGTATCATGTAAGTTCGTCAGCACAACAATGAATTGTACTCACCAGTAATCACCTCCAATTGAAGTCACCTCGAGGCGCAGAAAGACGTGGCCCGTCAGGCGCCACTTGGCCACCGTGGGTTCGGGCAGCTGCGAGTTGGTGTAGGTCACACAGGAGCGCTCGTAGGCGGCGACAATTCCGCACAGCAGCAGCAGAGCGCAGCTGTTGGTTCGAATATTCATTGTGTCCAGTCTGCTTTCCACTCCAACAATGGACGAAATGATGCGCACCTGCGCGGATTTCGTGAGCATTTGATGCCACGCGTATTCTCAAGAGGCACGAAAGTAATCAGAGGTAACATCAATTTTGCATGGAATTCAAAGGTTCAGATGCGGTGATGGTCAATACGCTTCTTCTGGTTAATTAATTTCAGATTCATTGATTGTCTTTCTGCACTGTTATGTTGGGCGCAACAAGATATTGTCCACAGCCCAGCTACATTGTGTTCTGTGGGGATTTGAATGTGAAGTTGTTGAACCATTTCGTGAGTGGACGTTTGAACGAACCAGCTTCTTCTCAACCGGTTCAGCTTCCCAAACGTCGAATTGTCCAGATCACGCTGAACAATATAATCAACACCAACAAAGCCAAAATTCGTTTGGACTGAAAACGTTTTCTTCAGCAAATTCACAAATGATTACCAACGGTGTAAATAAAGACATTTATTTACAAAATGCGTTCAACTTGTAACCGTTGCAAGCAAATTGTTGGAGAGTCGGAGAATACAAATCTGAAGACGTACGATCTACGTAAAACAGCGAGATTGACACGAGAGTACGTCACAACAAAAATTCGTTGAAATGTTCGTTCCTGAATCTGCTGCGATATTTTCAAAAACCCTGTACGACTCGAAACTTCCAGCGATCCTGCCTTGTGACTTTTGAGTGGGACCAATTCGCGAGGCACTGGGCAGTCTCGGGTGTGAGTATATTTGAACTGAACCACACAGCACGCATGGCCTCGGAGCAGCAAAGTGAAAAAGAAAACGTTTGCGTGAAAATACCAGACAAACTTCGCACCCCTCGCACACACACACAAACCAAATCTTTGACCAAACAAAGCAACTTGTTTGTGAAAATGGGGCAGAGATATGCGTTTTCTTTTGTTTCGCCCTTTTTTTCCTGGAAAATAATATAATCAACTCAGAGGCCTGTGGAAGGTGCGTTGCCTCTCGGATGAAAGACGAACAAGCCAAAGCCTCAAGAGGCACAACAATGGCTTTCTACGGGATAGGGGGCGGGGGGGGGGGCAGAATCCACTCTGCATTGTAAGCAATCCAACTGCCAGAAATCGCGACTTGCCGGAACAAAAAACACGAGTTTCACCAACATCTTTCAGAAATACGTTTCTGAAATCTGGTGTGAGAGACACACCAAACACGCACACGTTTCGCACGGAATTGACGAAAGAGAGAAAGAATGATATGACTGTGACAGAGCTCAAAAACGTGACAAATGCTCATGTCCATACTTTCCTAATTCCCAACTCCTGCTCGCTGACATGTTTCACACACTTTGCGTGGTCCTCCTGAAGGTGTCTTTCTCGCTGTCAAATTTCTTGTCAATCTAATGCAACAAAAAACTCCGAACAATCGTTACGCTCTTCAAACAGAGGATTCTTTGGCAAAACGGCAAAATTCAGAAGCCAATTTCATGCCAACGAAACGAAATCTGTCGTAAAAATTCCAGCATCTGTCGAAAATTCTATTGAAAGCTCTTACACTTGCATGAGGTCCAACACAGTTTATGATGGGCGAATCAGAAAATCTGGAAGAACACACACGAGTTCGAGATCACAAAAAGAAACTGTGGCTCTAAAGGCGATGCTGTCGAACAGCATCTTCCAACACCAGTTTCTACTGGGCACAAACTCGCAACTCACACAGAAAGACGCCACTATTTACACAAACAAGTTACAAAAAACAACATTTTAAACTTTCGCACCCGTGCTGATTTGCCTTTTCGCTGGTTTCGGGCAGCTGCCGTTCTTACTTTGTTGCTTTTACACGTTCGAACATTTTGCAACTGCTCAATTTCAATTTGAAGTTTACAGTGGCATTTTCGCGCTGTTGTGCAGCGAAAACTCTTCGGTTTGTGTGGCAGGTACCCTGTATTCAGTTGAACAACAAAAATCCTCGAGTTAAATGGCTGTAGCTGTGGTGGGACGCTTCGCAACACGGTCCTTTTTGTTCTGCAATCCAGACATTCGGCTGCTGGTTGTTGGTGTCATTCGAACAGTAGCTGAACGAACAGAAAGTTTGATCGGGAGCAGAGTGCAGCAACTCGCCTCCTGATTTGCTACAAAAGTATATACTTGCACGAACAAAATAGAGGGAAGAAACAACATCCACCAAGAATGCTGCACATCAACCATGTACCAGTGTGGAACTCCTTGCAACAGCAGTGTGAGGCTGTCAGTTGTAGTGTGAGACTGTCAGTAATAGTACTGAGTGCCTGGGAGCTGGAAGAGCGACGATACGCTGTTGTACGTGTCCTGCAGCGTCGGTGGCTCCTGTTGCTGCTGCTGCGGCATAGTCATGAGCGCGGGGCGGTGTGGCGGGGGGGCCATCATGGGCTGCGCCGCGGCGTAGCTGACGGCGGGGGGCGGCGGCGGATGCGGGAGGCTGGGCGGAGGACCGGAAGACGGCTCCTTCACCAGGTTCAAACCCGTGAAGCCGTGCTCGATGCGAGGTGGGGAGACGGTGTGAGCGCCCGGCTGCTGCGACGGCTGCTGCTGCGGCGGCGGCGGAGCCGGGGTCTGCACCAACGGGGGCTGCGGTTGCGGCTGCGGGGCCGGCGGAGGCTGCGGGGGGTGAGTTCGCTGCGGCTGCTGCTGTTGCGGAGGTGGTGCCGGGACTTCACTGTGATCCTTGGGCGGAGTCGTTTGTTCAGCCACCGCCTCCTGATTCGGTTCAAGTTGCTGCAGATCGTCCGAGTCGGGACCGCCGACTTTGATGGACTTTCTGAAGCCGAGTGTGCCTGAAGCAAATGGTGACAACTGATCCATAACAGTGTTTTCTTCATCACGATCGGACAAACTGCAGCAAATTTCATGCACCGAACCGACTCCGGTTTGAATACGCGGAGCATCTATGGGTAAAACTACATGAACAACAGACTAAAAGTGGACCTGAAAGTTCTTGTGAAACCCTGGTGCAAAAACAAATTTGCCAAAATCAGCCAGCAATCAGGCCTTTTGGGCGAATCGCGGGACAAGGACACTGGCTTGGATCTATCGCAGGAAGTCTCCATTTCGTTTGTTGGGATTCTACCTCAGACGTTGAGTGTTCACTGACAGACCAGAGCGATCTGACGGGTGCAGATCCCAAGGCACGCTTGCGACATTGCAAAGGAATGTTGACGATACTGCAGCACTCCTTCCCCCCCCCCCCCGACAAACCCTGGCAGCACAACAGGAGCAGACACACCCGCAATCAGGCAGTCAACCGCACCTATGAGAATGCCTCTCTCGCGCGCTTCCTTCAGCTTCTTCTGATGAGCTTCGATCAGCGTGAGTCCCTCTGATGCGTACTCATTGGCATGCACAGTCTGCAAAGTCGAAAAATGTTCTGTAAAAACCTGCTGTTGTCACAAGATTTGACAGAAACATTGCCATGTTCAATCGCTACCGAAACAACAGTACCTTGATGTGTTTTCCTAGTGTGCTGCTCTGGGTGTAGGAGGACCCACAATACTTGCATTTGTGTCGCTTTTCGCCTGTGAGGTAAAGCAGATGTTGCGAGAAACTGTTACACGCGAGACAGAGATAGCTTTTGCCACAGTTCTTTCATTTGGAAGTTACCTGTGTGAATCATCATGTGCTCTCTCAAAGACTTTTGGTTGAAGAATCTCTTGTCACAAACTGAACAGGGGTGTGGCCGAACACCTGCAAAAAGGGAAAGGGAAAAAGTTTTAGCAGCGTCAAATGTTTTTGAAAAGCTGTTCTTTGCCTTGCAAGGGCACGACATGTCAAGTCGAACAAACAATCAAGCAACACCAACACCCATCAACCTCCAGCACACACACGTCACACACTGAGGAAAGACATGTCATGTCCCATTCCATGAGTCACCCCACCCCAGCGCACGCACCCTCGCCGCACCAACAAAAGCCCAAGCTTGCCCATCACCCCCAGGTGACCTGCCATATTCCCTTTATCAAGAAACATCCTTCAGTCTCATCGTGCCCCGACTTCCTTCGTCCGTTGCCGCCATTGCGACTCACCCAAATGAACGTTGACGTGTGCTCTCAATTTTGTTCCTCCGTCAAACACTTTCCCACAGAACTTGCAGAAGAAGGGGTTTCCTCCCTCCCTGGAAGAATAGTGGTATTTTCAGAAGTTTAACAAAGCAGCCAACATTGCCGCAATCGAGCAAAACTGCAACTGGCTCAGTTTGCATACTCACCTGTGATTCAACTCATGACGTCGGCATTGGTAATGTGAAGGGAACTCTTCTCCGCAGTGCTGGCATTTCGTTCTAAGTCCCTGGTGCGAAGCCTGAACAACCAAAGCAGAACAATTCACAAACCAACGTTCTTTATATGTCCACAACTTGTACGTGGCAGGCCGCACTGTACAAAGTGCGACAAAATCTGAGGCGCTCACCATGTGTTTCTTCAAAGCACTGTTTTTCTTGAAGCAGGTGCCGCACTCGGTACACTGCCAGGGCCGCTCGTTCGAGTGCACCATCATGTGCTCGTTCAGAGCTCCCTTGCTGCCCCAGTTCTTGCCGCACACCTTGCAGTGGTAATTCTTTTCTCCTGTGGAGACAAATGTCATGTTGAATGACAGCTTGATCAAATCAGAACAAGACTGAATGTTCAACATCTTTCGTCAGTGTTTCTTTTCTTACCTTCGTGAGTTTTCATATGACTGTGCAGCGCACTTCTGTTTTTGAAAGTTTTGCCTGAAAAGATAAGAGAAACGAGAAATCGACTTTGACCTCACAAAGCTGTGACAAAATGTGTTTCTGATGTTCGTTTCGCACAAAGGTCAAGATCGGAGCAACTCACCGCAAATTGTACACAGAGCGTCCACATCATCTTTGTGAGTTTTTGTGTGAACCCTCAGCTCAGCATTAGTATGGAAGGCCTTCTCGCAAATGCTGCACTTGTAGGGGCGCGCACCAGTGTGTTTCATCATGTGAACCTGCCAGACAAGATTTTGGTCACCCACGGCCGATTCTGCACAGCCTTGACTTGCATTTCACTCTTGTGTCACAACCAGCCACAACAAACACAGTTGCACTGAGCCAAAACAGCACGGGTACGTGCAACTGTTGCGCGACAACACTTACTTTCAGCTTCCACGCCTCTTTGAAGACTCGGTGGCACGTGTCGCACTTGAAGCGCGAGGTTCCGGAGTGCTCGGTGTTCTCATGCTCATCTCTCAGCGCCTTGTGCACGAACTCCTCACCTGAAACAATACGGTTGGTCTGAGATCTTGCATTCCCGACGTCGACAGCCAAAGTGAACAAGAACACTTTGTAGTGTACACACACGCTGAATCGGTGACTATTTTCACGCCAAGATACGCTGCCTGTTTTCTGTACCTAACGACTGATACCAGAAAACACGCAAATTTGGCAAAGATCTGTTTCAGCGGCGAAGGAGGTCTGTCCTCATCTGAACCAATATTGCAATACACGATTGAGCTTGGCATTCGCATTCAGCGCGTGCAAAACTAAAGTGAAAAGTTCTGCTCTGAAGGCATATGAATGCAACCTGCTGCAGTACGAACACTTACGACTGCTGTCGCTGCTGTGAGTTTTCAAATGACTCTTCAACGTACTGGCGGTCATGAACACTGAAATGAAAACAGAATCATTGTCTGCGTGGCTTGTGCAAAGCAAAACAAACACCACATCAAACTGCTCCTCGAACCAGACCTTTTCAGGGCACAGAAAGTTTCAAATGATCAGCAGGTAACTTGACCAATGTTGCATACGGAATGAAGGTGTCAAAACTGTTAGTCTACCTTTTCCGCATTCTGTACACAAGAACGATTCGTCTGCACTGTGGAAGCCAACGTGGACATTCATACTGAAACAAACAAGCGACATTCTTTCAACAATCGCATCTTCAGCAGAAAACAAAGAGCTCCCCCGTGTGCACGCACGGAACAACGGTGCGTACCTTTCCTCGGATTCAACAGTTTTGTTGCACAGCGTGCAAAGGTATGTTCCGTCACCCTGATCCTCTGCAATGTCTTCAAATGTGGGCGGTCCGGATTCAGAAGCATTCTCGTCCTGAAAAAGTGAGACCACATCGTCGTATCACCGCCTGAGTTGAATGAGGAAATCAGGAGGTGCTGGCGACCGCGAGAAAAACCACGGACACACACAGGAGAATGATTTCGAAGATTACCTCCGGCGCACCATTGGCGGGATGTTCAACTGCGACAACAGGAGACGCTGTCAAAGAGAAAAGGAATGCGTCGTTTCGCACTGGCAAAAAACAAGATCCACATTTATAAACCTCACAAACGTGGAAGAAATACCTTGTGGTGCTTCTTTATTTTCTCACAAAGTTCTTACCGGCCGCCACATCTATCACAGTCTTGCAGCTCTCGATGTCCACATCCAGATCTTCATGGTACGTCTGACAATGCCTCCTGAATCTTGCCAGATTCTTGAATGGCATGCTGCATGTTGGACAACTGTATAAAAGACACCAAATCATTTTTCAGGTGAACCTGTTTGTCGAGAATGGGGTAGACTCGGGAGACCTAGAAGTGAAAGGCGTTTCATAATTTTTTGGTCTTCGATGAAAACAAACTCTCCACCTGTATTCTATTTGCACGGAGGGATCATTTTTTGAGTTTGATATTCGTTGGCTCTTCCTGGAGTTTGCGGTGTCTCTCTTCTTCGTTTTGGCAGCTCCCCCTTTCTTTGTCTTCTTTGTCGAAGTTTTTCTTCCTCTTTTCTTCCCATAACCTTCAGTGGGGTCATAGTCGGCATCGTCATCTTTTTCCTGCTTGATTTCCTCAGTTTCATTGATTGAAGCCACCACATTTTCAAAGTTTGCATCATCATTGTCGTCAACGACGTCGTCCATGCCAGAGTCATCGATCAAGCCTGTGTCGTTCACATCATTGGCACTGGTCTCCCGATACACATTGTACGATTGTACAGCAATCTTCAAAGCTGACATCGCCTTCAGTAGGGGCATGTTGCTCAGAATAAAATCGCAATGTGTCACAAAAGTGTCATTTAGAGATAGTGTCTTCATCTTCTTGATCACTGTGGAAAGATCCCTTTGGATCTCCAGCAGAGAATCAAGCAGCTTCTTTTCACTCATGACGGTCACATCACCTGCTTGAAAGAATAAAGATTTCTGACGTCAACAATTTGCATCTCAGACGCACAGCGAAAAAAAAAACCAACAAAATATGGAAACAAACAAAAAACACCATTTCAACACTGCACGGATGTGTCTCTGTTTTGTACGTAACAACAAATAAACGAACCGAAGTGTGCGGCAAGGAACCGTTGTTCAAAGTTCTCAGACGGGCCAAAACACACATTTCTCCACAGGACCAAAGCAGGTCAAAGGTCCTTCTTTCCAGCATCCTTTTCCAAGCTAATTTTATTCGAAAACCGAGTATCACATGTGTTTTGACCAGTTGACCACACGGCTGAAGTAGATCCACGTCCCGAACATCTGGTTTCTGCACTCTAGATCTATGTCAAAACGTTCTGAACCACCCATCCTTGCAAGACCAAATATTTCATTGCAGGGCGTAATGCCCCATGTCGTGGTGCGTCAAAACTAAACTACACATACATACTTTGAAATGGTGTGGACCTCACAGTTCAAGACCCGTAGTGTGCAACGACTGAAGGAAAAATATATATTTCAAACACACCATCTATGGACATCTGGCTTTCCTTCTGTTGTCGCGGGGATGTCAAACTCTCTGGATCCCACGCAACTGAATGAGTGTGTTTGTCTGATTTTCTAATTTTCCATGGGACAGTTTGAAACATCAAGTACATGGACATGGAAGGTCGTACTAAAGTTGTGCTGAAAGTAGTGATTTGAACATTGCTTACTTTGCCATTCCACATTGACAGCTTAGGGACGGAATTCACCGCAACCTCCGCGCGTGAGCAAAACTTGTGCGCCGACTGCAGGTAAAGTGTTACTGTGCTTTTAGCGTCCAAACATTTTTGCTGTTTCGGCAGCAAACAGTCCAAAGATCGACCCACTGTATTGCATGTGAATGTGTAACAGACAAGTAACTTTGGGATTGCGTGACAGCGGACACAGCGGAACTCAGCTGTTGCATCCAGAGATTGTGAATGGGCGATAATATGAGATCCAAATTGCAGTTTACACACATATTCTGAGTGTCTGCTGGTTTGCAGAAAATATCGAGCTTGCAATCAAGTTTCGAACCAGATACAAAGGTCCCCAGAAATGAAGTGATTCTGTTATTTGTAGCGTTGATTATTCAGTCGACAATGGAGGCCAATGAGGACTGGTACGTCGACTGCAGTGACGACGAAAAATACTCCCACCCGGGAGGAGAAAAAGGTGATTTTTGTCTCAGTAGAACAAACGCATTTCTTGTTGAGAAGGAAATGAACGGCACCTCAGGCTGTCGCGAAACATCGTTCAGTTCACCAGTGGAAATGTTTGTGTACAAGTATGTTGTGTGTTCGTATTTGCGTGTGTGTGCGTGACTTGTCACCAGCCAAACTCCTCAGGCATCTTTGCAATCGTCGTTTGAATGCATCGCAGGTGTTTGGGAGCCCGATCCGAAGGACATCAAGGAAATGTATGAGAAATTGGCAGCTGGAGAAGAACTGACCTTCGCGTGGTCGTGGCCGAGAGGCCGCAGATCACCAACGCCGGAAAGGGCCGACGAAAGCATGGAAGAACACTCTGTTCCAAAGGAAGCTCAGAAAGAAGAAAAGTATGATACTTTTTTTTCCGATTTCTTGCTTTAAACATGTTTTTGAGAATCAAGCCTTGGTGTCTCCCACTGAGGAGTCCTGTACCAATTTGAACTGAAACTGACTTGTTACAGACAAGCTCCAACGGCGTTTGATTTCGACGACTTTAGCGACGGCCCACTAACTGCACTGACACCCAGGAGAACGCCAGGTTTGTGGAGATTCCTCAGTGCTTACGCACATGCAGCTTCAGATCATGTACCTGAACGTCTTTTCCTCCATTCACTTTGTTCTCCAGGTGCAAAAACTCCTCGGAGTAGCCAGAAGCGAGTCGCCAGAATGGACAAAATTATGGACGATTTGCGCAAAGAGAAGAAAAGCATGTCGCCAGGTCAAAGAACCATGGTCCCTGGTCATCGTCCATTGCCTGGACTTGGAGGTGCAAATCGTATGACGGCCAAATCAGGAGTGTTTGGTGCAGGTGGACAGAGGTCTCCTGGTGCGGCCCTGTCTGGAGCCGGAATCAGGGCACCTGCAGGACCCAGAGGTCAGACCCCAGGTGCTGCTGGAATTCATGCGCAGACGGCATCTCTAGCCGCCTCCCGGCCACCTCTCAACACTTTCAGTCCGGCACCTGGAGCCACGGCCACCTCATCGGTTGTTCCCAAAAGTTCGGCCGGTTACACAGCTGCGCCAGCAAGCGGTGCGGCAGGCAGCAACACGACCACAAGTCCTGCCACACCCACTGGAAATCCTAACGCTGAACAGACTCGACCAACCCAGGCCGTCACCCTTGTTCCTCCAGCTGAGATGGGAACCCCACAAAGGCCTGTGGTACCAAAACTTAAAATTCGAAAAGATTTGATTTCTTAGCCAGCAGCATGTTGGGGTTTTGTCGAGGTGCAGTTGTGTGAATGCTGAATGCAGTTCAGTGTGTGTGCATGTGTGTACATTTGTAAATGACAAATTTGGTCATTGTTGTTCATTTTCCAATACAGTGCAAGGAAATCATTCTCGTTCACTGTGACCTTGAGAATTTGCGTGCGTTTATTCTCGCACAAAATGGACTCTGAAATGTGTGACGAAATGTTCTTGTCAAAGGAGTGCGACGACAGGGTTCATCCATTGTGACCAAAGTGCGTCGATCAAAGAGTGTTGCGATGCTTCAGCAACAAGTCATCATCTCTCTCACCTGAGTCGGTGCTGTTGCCCCCTGTGCACGTCGCTGGCCGCAGATCCCAGTCCACCGACAGTTCAACACGTTTCCAAGTTCAGCATTTATTCATCCCCTTATTTCGTACACGTTATGAAATTGGTTGTCAATTTAGTCAGGCCTTCATCATTCGTAAGAAATTCAAGCTATTCTGGCGCAAATGAGTTGAAGCACTCGGATAAAATTTGCCGCCTTTCAAATTTCCTTCCAGCAGCAGAACTACAACCACAGCTTTCCGTTTCCATGACCTGGAATTATGTCACCTCACGAGACAAGAAGTACACACGGAAAACGAAACTTTGAAATGCACTGGAACGTTTCAGCTGCACAAAGCATCCCTACGAAACAGTTGCTGGTTGTGTTACTTCATCGCTTGAAAAGACAACAAAACAAACTGCAGTCAAGACATTCGAAGCACGGCTTGACCAAAGGCGTAAGGCAATTAATGCACGGCGATGCTACAGATATTAGGTATGAAGCCAGGCAAGTAAAAACACAACATATTCACGTAGGGGCTTGGCACATGCGTTGTGTAACAACAGATTTACTCAGCACCTGCAGAAACGTACGTTTGGACCTAATTCGCAGAAACTTGGACATCTTGTCATGGTTCGCAATTTCCCTCACAACACATCTCACACAAAGCCAAGGAAACATCTCAGTCAACGGGCAACTTTGAAATTGACACTGGGAACTTTTTTGTTGGTCAACTTTTTTGACAAGCCGCAGTCAGACACACGAAATCTGTGAATTTTACGGGCACTGGGTCGAGCAACTGGTACAGCGATGAAAATCGTGTGCAGTTTCAATCAAATTACGTTTGCGTCCTTATCTGGTGGACCGTTCGGAAAATAAAAAGTTTCTGAAAGGAAAACCTCATGAGACGAAAAATAATTGGCAACGCACAAATATTTGTGCGGAAGATCTGCAAGTTGTCATTTGTTATGATCAGAAAGAAGGTGGATCCACTCCACTCAGCCACCGTTTGCCCTGCTTTGTTCACAACGAAAGGCCCGTGAACACAACTGCAACACAGGAAACGTTGAGTCACGCCTCGTGTTCAGGGCAAAGGAACTCAAACATGTCCACTCGCCACGTTGGTGTGAGCTCCGCATTTAGCACACCAACACGACACAGTAAAGTCCAAAGTCTGCTCATATGGAGACCGAAGGGGCTTGTCCATCAGATTCTTGAACGCAATGCAAACGGATGTGCACAGTGCTCAACCACGGCCCAGTGCAAACACGCACTCAATTTTGATATCCTTCAACAATTGGGATTTACGTCTCCAGCCTGAAATATTCATGCATTCCCTACACGGTGGACCACGACTGTGAAGAGCAATATTTTGAACTCATTTTCACACAGAACAAGTATCTGTGTCAAATCATTTGTGCACATGAGAATACTTCTCAGTGAAGTAGTCTCACATGTACCAACAACGAATGTCACGGTGACACAACCACAGATGTGAATGGTAGAAAAAAAATAACAATTGCTCAATAGACTTTCACAATTAGTAAAACAATACGTTCAAACTAATGTATGAGCGCTATCACATTTGTTAGAAAGGAATAACGTATTTTCTAACACATACAAATTGAATGTACATTTTGTCATCTGCAACTGATCTGATGCACCATTCAAAGAGACACAACCCGTGGACGATTCTCTTTTCAAACAGGAAACCAAACACAAGGTACTCTTTATCGGCACGTGATCTGTTCACCACAGGGCAGACCACGCTCCTGGGATACCGAAGTTACGACGACTTTTTGCGCCACAAACGTATTTCTTTGCTGCGGTAAGACACGCCCAAGGCAGACTGCTTCCATGGAAACAAACATTTTTTTCTTGGCTCAACGCTGCCTGATCTGCCAGAAGAAGTTTCACAGTCCTTCGTTTGGTCCAGATAAAAACTACTGCAAAGCCTAAGATCCACAGATTCCTTGTTTGAAAAAGTCTTGCCGTGAGATCAGTGTCCTGCTGGTTCCTTTCAGGGCCACTCTTATGAAAATTGGGACAAAATTTGAGAACTGTATGAAGTGCTCAACTCCCAAAACACACAAGCACGAGAATTCAACTGCCTTCGCCACTTTCTTCGTCTCTCTTGCAGCTGCTGCTTTCCTCGTGAATGCAGGTTTTGTTGGCGTCACTGCGACACGTACGTACGGCCGGACAGCTACACTGAAGTTGAGTTGAGAAGACTGGGAGGGGGTATACGTCTATGGTGCCACTGTAGCTGCTCATGCTGAGATAAAAACAAACAAAAACAACACAAAATTATCCAAATGCACCCAGCGCGTTCAAAGTTGAATGTTTGTGTGACCTACCCCCTTTCCCGCGTAAGTCACTCACCCTGACCTTTTTTTTTTCTTTTTGAAAAATGATCAGCACCAAATTCTGAGCAGACAATGGGTGACTTACCCCCCCAAAGTCACCCAGGACACACACACACACACACACACACACACACACACACACCGGTACACAAACAACAACTGTCGTGATTGCACTGTGTCCGCGGCAAGGCCGACAGGCCGCAGGCATACAAATGTCTTGCAGAACCCACGCACCTGACTGGCCTCGGTCCTTCATTAACATGGTTTCGTGGAATATCAACTCCTTCAGCCTCTCCTTGGGCAGGTCATCCAACTCAGTCTCAAAAGTGAACGGCTCCTCTGCAACCGGCTGCAAATCAGACATGAGGGATGTTTAGAAGCAACACGCCGCGTCAAAACGTGTGACGCAGCATTTCACCCTGGAAAATCTGTACAAAATTTTCTTCCCTCCATAGCAATGGCCTGCTTTAGGTTTCCCCTTTTTTCTTGAAAAAGGGAAGAGACATTTGTGAAAGGAATTTTGAAACTGACAATTTGAACATGGTGTACAAATGTTTTTAGCCCGTAATCACACGTAGCACGTGACACAGGGACGTTACACGGGTTGCAACTAAACCTCCCTTAGGAATGCCTGATTACTTGCGACACGCAAGACATTCCCGCAGTCCGCTCGTTTGAAGTTCTGCAAACAAACCCACGTGCATTCTCGACCAACCCCGCCATTGAAACTTCTTACGAGTCCAAAAATGCACTGCTCGCCCTCACCTCATCCGCTGGGTCAAAGTACTGCTCCAGATAGGGGTGCGCCAGCGCCTCCTCGACTGTGATCCTCTTGTGCGGGTTGAAGGTCAACATCTTGTCCAGCAAATCCAAAGCTACAAGAGATTTTTTCGAGAAGTCAACACAAACATCTGCACAAAAATTTGTGAGCCACACACTGCTGTTCCAGAAAGAAGCCACCATCCTCCACTCCCAGTCCAACCAGAAGGGGATGTGCCAGTGTCGCGCACAAGTTGCTCGTTTTTGTGTTGTCGTTACCTTTTGGATCTGCACTCGGATACAGTTTGGCCCACGGTACTTTCGGCTTGAATGGTAATGATTGCAAGTACCCTCGTGCCTGCAAGAAAAACTGCCCACTCAGAAGAAAGACACGGAACTGCTGTATCTGATGCGACAACATTTTGAGGTACAATAGCAACACACAAAAGGTAGCTGGTCTTACTTTCTCATTGATGATACAGTTCAGATCCTCAGTGCTCGGTGAACCTAGAATTCCTAAGATGTGATTCAGTTGGTCCAGATCTGCAAAGACACGTGAAAGACGTTAATTGTCGAAAGGACACACCGACAAATGAAGGAATTCACAATTGGGCGAACACTTACAGTGCTTTCCTGGAAACAGTGGTCTATTGCTCAACATCTCGGCCAAAATACAACCCACACTCCACACATCAACTGGAGCGCAGTCAAGGAAGGACTCGACGGTCGAACACGATGGCAGTGACGATTCGCCTTTCTCAAACCCCCAAACTGAAATGCCTTTTCAGCACCGAACACAAGTCTCCGAACGCACAGCAAGCTCTCGAGTTTGTTCGGAAGGATACTGGACTTGGTGTAGCCTTTCGAGTTGAGCATGATCTCGGGCGCGCGGTACCAGCGCGTCGCCACGTACTCGGTGAGGAACCCTGTGTGGTCGTGGTCCGGATCCGCCACACGCGCCAACCCAAAATCACAAATCTGCAAAAAGATCGCGTTCAGACATTTCTCACAAGGGCACCACTCCCGTTTGATGGACGTGGTGTGTTGTTTCTGTCCAAGAGTAACTTGCTTCCAGAGGCACAACAAAGGACAGAGGTGACTGACCAGGCCGTAAAAAAAAATTGATCAACAAATCAAAGCAGCACTTACTTTCAGGTCACATGTGGTGTTCAGGAGTAAGTTGGATGGCTTGAGGTCTCTGTGTAATACGTTAGCCGAATGAATGTATTTCAAGCCACGGAGAATCTGGTACAAGAAGTAGCAAACGTGGTCGTTGCTCAGTTTCTGTGTCTTCAGCAGTTTGTACATATCTGTCTCCATCAGGCACTGAACAATGTAGCTGTGAGTGAAGTCAAGGAGCAAAGGTCCAGCACAAACGCTTGGGCAAGCCGTGTTTCCAGAGAAACCTTTCGAAAGGACACTTGCTTGAAACTTGCTTTCATGAAAAGCGAAAAACACGTGCAAGCTGTTTTTGTGACACAAAAGGATACACGTCTTTCATCTCTTCAATTGTGGCCGATCTTATGATGTCTCTGATGTCTATGATCTGAAAGACAAACGAAAAGATCATCCAGCAGTGTGCAAAACGCGTACGAGAGGGTGTTCTCAATGACGAACAAACCTGTCTGAATGACTGCTGTCTTTGCAAACATTGTTTCCGAACCACTTGGGCAAATTACCCTGACCTTTTCGGTCATTGTCTTCAGTTCGGAAAAGAATTTTGACAAACCAGAAGTGACTGGATGACATCAGGTATTTATGATTGGACAGATTTTCCTGATGAAATTGAGCTCGGAACAATATCATCCAATTGTTCTGAATAACACCATAAGTTTTGTCAAAAGTGGTTTCCCGCAAAGCAGAGAGCTTCTAACGAAGGAAATATCTGCTTCCGTGTCGCCGACAGCTTGATCCCGTGAGGATAAAATGTGCACAATATCATCCAATTACTTCTGAACAATAGAGAATGAGACCTTGGCAAACTCTGGGTGTTATTCCCACACGCAAAAGGCTGAAAGAACATCTGCAGACTTTGTCTTACGTTTTCATGCTTGAAGCGTGTGAGGATTTTGATTTCTCTCAGTGTGCGCTGGCAGTAAGTCTGGTGTTCGAAAGGCGAAATCTTCTTGATGGCCACACGAGCCTTCGTCAGATTGTCTTGAGCGGACCTGCAAAAGAACAAATGCAAATTGTCTTTCTTGAGCTCAAGTTGTTGGGGGGCGGGGCGGTCAACCACAGATGCTCACAGGTGTGCCACAAGGAACCTTGTGGAACCACTTAATTCAGAAACGGAAGAACTCGGCGCAGGAAACGTAGAGTGGACAGCAGCTTCTCAATATGCACTTGAGGTGATTCTCTGATTTGAAGCTTTGACAAATAAAACAATTTTCAAGAAAAGTTTACAGAGAAGGTGTACGTTGCATCTGCGTCTGTCAGCAAACCCTTTGCGACCATTGTTAGCGCCTCGCTTGAGGCGCCTTCGCTTCCAAAAGGAAGTCTATTTTCGTCTCTCCATATCCGTGACATTCAATCTAGCTTCTGAAAAACAGCTCTACCTCTCAGGGGTTTCATTCATTCACAGAGCTGTGGTAAATTGCAATCAGAGACCTGCACCGTTTTCAGTGGCAAGAATTCGATAATTTCTTCACTTGAAATAATATTTGCGTCCTTTGAACAGCAGAGCAATGCCCTAAGAATAAACACCCAAGGTGACACTTGCGTCCACTGAGTTTGTCACAGGGCAATCGGAAAAGGACGTGTCCACAATGCTCTTGCACTTCGGCACCAGATCCTCTTGTTGATGTGTACTAAAAATAGTACGAGTATACTGGGGTAAAAGCGAACGTCACACGCAAGTTGTGTGTTGTGGATCTGAACACAAAAAAGGTGCACTTTCAAGTTGCCTCACCCGACTGATGTCCGCTGGGACTGGACAATGGTAGGTCGTACATCGACAACAAAGCCAAGACGAAAGACCTCTGTGACAAAAATGGCAGACACAGGCTCAAAATAGAAAACAGTCCTGTTTCGTGCGTGCACAGGTCACCTGTTTCATTTTGGTTTGGTTTCACAGCCTGCAACGCGGATCTGGGCACCACTGGTTGCAGAATGTAATTCGCAGCCGCAAGATCGATGGGCGACATGTTGCTCGTGTCACACCTGTATGCCCGCATTGTTTCAATACTGAACATAAATCCTCATTTCATTTTGTAATCTGTGATGCAGCAGGCTCTCTGAAGATTAGCCTGTATGGTGCGGACTCGGAGACCCCATCAATCATTCAGGATCTTTTCCCCTCGGAAGCCATGTGTGTATTCATCTCCATGCATTGCACATGCAGTGAAAAGGCGACTCTGGATGCAGACGTCAATTTACGAGCGAACACGCTTGTCTTCTGTCCATAAATGAGTGCTGGATTTTTGGCATTGACACATCATTTCATTCCTGCAATTTTCTGGACATTCTGCTGATTTGAAGATTGAAAGCCACTTCTTCGACAACTTGCGCCCCACTCTGTCGCACCATTCGTAAAACGCCAAACCATGTTTGTTGAACAACAAATTCAAGAACACTGTCTCTTTCCCTCTCTGCAGTTGATCGATGTTTGGTCAGTGGAGCCCACTTTCCATTCCAAAGTGACATCTGCATAAAGTCAACAACCAAAGCAATGTGTCGACACTATCAAAAAGGAAATTTCAAGTTCGGCCTGCTTCACTGCATAAAACTCTTGTCCAGCTGGCACGAAGCCAGACGTAAATCCCAGATTTCTGCCAAGAATTTGTGACACTGCCCTTCCGGCAGCAGAACCCGTTTGGGGAATAAACCTGCTCGTCACGACTTCCTTTTGCGAAAATAGACGTCTGACGGGAGTGACACCAACGTGGATGATATTCGTGTTTTCTGCCTTGTCGTTTGTCACTTCTGTCCGAAAAATGCTCGCTGCAGGAAAGAGCAAAGCTGTGGAAACCGCCTCATTGACCCCCCCCCCCCCCATCAGATACAAAATGTTTTGTTTGCGCATTTTAGTGAATTAGTGAAATGGGAATTGAGCCGCCCTCCGGTCCTCAGCCCTTGACCACAATCTGCCCGAACAGACCTTGCTCTGTGAGCAGTGCACAAGCAGCTTCAGTGTGATCAGAGACTTTCACACCTTCAACCTAACAACTTAAACCTCGCTGGTGACATTTCCGTAGGAGCCACACCCAATCCTACTCTCTGTGCCTGCGACGAACTACGTACTGCCGTGATCACCCTGGAATGACGCACTACCGTCGGAAACGCGCACATAATCGCATTTTCTTCTTTTCACCAAAGCACAGAAAACACAAATTCATGGACGACGCACAATCCCTCTTTCATTTGGGTGGTTGCAGCGTGTCAACTGATATGTTGCCGCTTTCTTTTTTTCTTTTTTCTTTTGCGCTTGCTGGTGCATTTGTGTGCGATTTGTACGAGGGTAGTCCAACTTCTGGCGTCTGTGTCGATGTTTCTGCATGCACATATCAGGATATGAACCGGGTATGAACTTTTTGTTGACAAGGCATTTAACCTGTTTTATTGCGCAATGTTGCCAAACAATAACAGGGCACGTGGAGCTTGTTATGACAACAGAAACCACACTGTCAAAACCAAAGTTGTATGTGCAGGGCTCAACTGAATGTCATTCCATGCCCTCAAAGTAGGCTCCATCAAGCAGCACGCAACATTCCCATCGTTTGGGCCATGACTCCAAGATGCAGTGCCGGAATTCTTCACTTGGTATGTTGCCCACATCTGCAGCAGTCTCAAGCTGATCAAGGTCTCTGAATCTGCGCCCCTTGAGAGCCTTTTTGAGCCGATTGTAAAACCAGAAATTGTTCGGCACTAAATCCGGGGAATAGGGTGGGTGGGGCAAAGTTCTGATTCCTCTGAAGAGCAGGGCGAGTCTGGTAGGGCGTGCTGTATGGGAGGAGGCGTTGTCCATATGTAAGTAGTATCTTATCCTTGGTCTCTTTGTCCTCATAGCAGTCTGCAGGCATCCAAGAATTTGTACAAACAGCTGGGAATTGACAGTTCTGTTCCGCAAGTACTCACGATGAACCACACCTTTGGAATCAAAGAAACTGATGAGCATTGTTTTGCCTACACTGATCTCCCTGCGCACCTTCTGAGGAGGAGGCTCATCCTTGTGGAGCCACTAAGAGCTTTGGTTCTTCTGTTCTGGATCATAGAGATACAGCCAGCTCTCGTCCATGGTGACTACTCTGGTGAGGAATGTTGGAAATCAACGGTGCAGTCTCAGCAAGGACAGACATGCCTCCAACTGCTGTCTCAGGTTCGCAGGGCTGAGCAAATGTGGCACAAACTTTGCACTTTTGCGCACCAGGTGAAGATCTTTCCAGAGGATGGAATGCACAGTGGATTTGGACAAGTTGGCTTGGGCTGCAAGAGCCCTGACATTCAGTCTTCTGTCCGCAGAAACCAACCTTTGCACAGCTCTGATGTTTGCCCTTGACCTCCCACTCATGGCTCTTGCTTCTCTGTGTAGATCGACCAGAACAGTCCTTCCATTGCTGAAGGCTCCATGCCAATGTCGGATTCTGCGCCTGCTTAGACTGTTTGTTCCATACACCAACTCAATGCCTTCCACTGTTTCACGTTTGGTCAAGCCAATTTTGACACAGAAGTAGATGTTGATGTGCTGGGCAAGCTTCAGTGACAGCTCCTTGTACCGCTTCATGACTGCACGCAAAAAAGACCACCAAAGAGCGCATTCCAATGAGGGCCTTGTCCTACAGAGCAGGAGGATCCTTGACCTCGGCATGTCACCTTCATCAACCTTGTAGTCTCCTCGGTACAGTGACCTCAATGCCAAAACTGATATTTGCATGTAAACCGGTCGACACGGACGCCAGAAGTTGGACTACCCTCGTACGTGGCCCTGCGCCCACCCGCGCTCCGGGACACAGATCGTGCAATGTTTTCGTCACATTGCGGCAGCAACACAAGGATGATTCAAATGGCATCCGACACGGTATATTTCCAGCACTTGGTCCATGCTGCAGTCCTTTCATCGTGTCTCGCAATTATTTTCAATTTGGTAAACCCGCAGACTCTTGACTGATCCACTGATGAAAGGCCAATTTGAAAGGCTTGGATCTGCATTTGACCGCGAACCGGTGCACCGCATTTCATTCCGCCACCAACCCAGGGGTCACGATGCATGGAAGAAACTTCAGGTGCACACTGGATTCAGCACTTTAATTCGTAAGAAGAACGGCTTGAAAAATCGACGTCGTGTTGTCTGGTGGGCACGTTCTTTGACCAATATGGGTGTTCGATAAACAAGATGTGGAATCCGAAAACTTGCTTTTCAACATTCGCAACACAAGAGCAAAGTTCTTGACCTCAAGAAAGACCAACCAAGTTCCCTGTTGACATTACGAGTACTTTCCAAGATGCAGCAAAACGTGAGGACACACGTGTGGACACAAAGCAATACCTGGATGTCTGGATCTGGATTCAGAACTGGGTTTCAACAAAGCCAAACACGATGCACCACAACTCGGCTGTTTCGCTTTCTCGTGAATTTTGTTCGAATCACACTCAGCTCGAACAAGATGAGTTGAGTTGCTCGTACTGCGTTCTCGTATCTGCAGGAAACCATAAACTTTTCCGAATGACGGTCTGTCTTCAAACACCTCATTCTTCGTTTTTTTACCTTTCATGTTGGCCAAGTTCAAATGGTTTTCAAATGCAACTCGTAGGGATCCCCAGCTGTTTCATGATGAAACGCAGAACAGGTCCAAATAAATTTGCGCCAAAAAATGTTTCCCCAGTGGTTGAAAACAACTGTTTTTCTTTTCATATTCTGCACTTCACACACACTCACCTCACGCACTGATTATCGAGAAGTCTACGAACTGTGGATGTCAACACAATGCAATGAAACTGACAATAGATTCTAGATTTGCTCGTGACAGGAAAGAGATAAACAGAGACGAGCACAGACAATCTTCTAATACACCTAAGTTCTGCACCGTATCGAAGAGTGAAGCTCAAAATTCCATTTGAGATAGCATTTTCTGCAAAAAAACGCCCAATGCCTCATCCAGGGTAGACTCGCGATCTGTCCCCACCCATTCTGTGGTGCAATTGTTTGCAACCTCTGACTCTAAAGCACAATTCAGATCCAGTTGTTGCAATTAAAATTGCAGCTCAACAGCTGGACGGAGAAAAATCTGAAACGTCTGGCTGTCAGGTTTAGATCTATTTGGAGTCGATCCCAAATCTCGCAAAAATATAGTCTCTAGATCTACATAGATCTACTCGTACATTCTGGACCTGTCGAACAAACGAAAACATGCGAAGACAGCAACATTGAATGGATCTACTCACACGACCATGCCATAAGCTCCCTCTCCGATATAGGCCAAATTGCTGTATCTGGGTCCGACTGAGAAGACCTGTCCCCTCACCACCTCCGTGTTGGACTTCAGGGCTTCCTCTTTGGCTGTCGCCATGATTTGGTGATATCTGTTGCCCGATTGAGCAGTTGTCGGTTGTGACACCCACGGAATAGAATATCTGCAAGAAAACCTTGCAACTCTTGTCTGTACAATTCAGCCACCACTTCTGTTTCACAAATATTAATGCAGATATTGAATTATCTGAGCTGTTTGTCTTCGCTGTTTGATCATGACGCAACTGTAATCTATACACGAATTTCTTTCACCTTTCAACAGGTCTTCTACACAACAGAATGCCACTGGAACGGACAAGGCTGGCCTCGATTTCCTGAAGCACGAAGTGACGCCAGATGCCGCCACCTGAACATACAACAAACCGCAGGTGCCGCCTCCTTTTCCCGCAACACATTACACCCCACTTCGCGCTCTTGGTTCGAGAAAACAATTTCCACTCCACAAACACAAGTTTTGCAATTTTCAAGATTTCTTTGTCCTGAGACAGTCAAAAGTTTCAACATCACCTGCTGGGCATTCTGTGAGAAATACAAGGGACACCACAGACACGTGTGCTGCACTTTTCACGAATCGGCATTCAAGAAAACAAACCAATTTGCTGTTGAATACCGCGTCTGCATGTATTGAGAAAAAAAAGTGCCCACTGCGAATGCATCGACGCGGGAAAATACGTGACATGAAGTCTTGGACTGAGAGGCCCAATTGCAATAGATTTTTTTTTTTTTTTTTTTGTCTGTGGTCTGCACCACGCAGCAAAAGAGATGAGCCAAATGGTTTGACAATTCGTTCTCAAACTGAGTGACAAAAACGATAAATGCTTGGTATGATCACAACACTCGCGGATGTTATGTCATGGAACCCAACCCCACACACATTCGTGAAGCAACACAGCATGGTTTCAAGCTGGGTGTCAAAACACAGTGAACAACGCAGACTTCAAACATTTGGAACCTCTGAAGCAAACCTCAAATCTCACCGACAAAATTTGTTTCACAGAGCAAAAGTTACCACCACCCGCCCTCCGAAGAAAAAAAGACTTGTAAAAATTGGCTCTTCCAAAGAGACTCCCCCTTGTCCTGACATTATGCTGTTTGCTCCAAGGTACAAACGAGGGTCCGGTCAGGAAAACTGGACGTGTACCCCCAGGCATTGAATCACCCCAAGTGGCACGAGTTCGGACGAGGATTCAAAATCAGCAAAAGCCTGGTATACCCACCATGTGGAGACACGGTCATACAAAAGTTGGTCAGCTCACCACTCTCCCGACTGGAAATTCTTCTCAGGGCCTTACAACTGTTCCTGTGATACACCTGTCGCCCATGAGAGTGGAATGTTCAGAACACGCGAAGAAGAAATCAGATCCACTGGTCAACGCGCACTGCCCTGTTCCGCAACACTCCCATCAATGAACATGTTCGAAGAAAGTTTGCACGGACGAGCAGGTCCTGTTCAAGGGTCAACACAGCACTGATCACCTTCTGGAGTAGAGGTCGCCAAGTGGGAAACAGTGGCACAATCACTTCAGCATTCCGGCTTTCATTGCCCAAAACAGGCCATCTCCTTGCGTAGCTTGCTTGAAACAAAAAGAACAAGAACACTTTCAAAACATGGCCGTCATCTTGACGAAATCTGTTCAAGTTACAGGAAATGAGTCCAGGATCCTGAAACATTTTGGAAAAAAATAATGTGGTTTTTCATCACACGCCGAAAAAAGTTCATTTCCAAGAGTGAGGGTTGTCCCTTTACACTCTGAACACGGGTGCATTTATTTTTTCAGGCAGATGTCCACAATTCAAATACCAAGCGGGCAGAGTCCCACACATTCTGACCTGGGACACTTCGGAGTAGGGGGTACAGCCACTAAAACTACTGAGAGGTCCCTCCAATTTTCTTCAGGTGAAGGTGGTGGGCTGGGGGTGCCCCTGCGCATCTTTACGAAAAGCTTGATTTGCCGTGCACCGACACAACAATGTGTGTGTGTGTGTGTGTGTGTGTGTGTGTGTGTGTGTGTATGTGTGTGTGAGAGAGAGAGCAAAAAACTCGGGAAACCAGGACAACGCATTGAACAAGGAGACAAGTGTTCCATTTGTTCAACGATACAGTGTGTGCAAGTGGAAGCAGACGGCACGCCTTCATTTAGCAACTGTGATCACTGTGGCGTCTGGCTCCTTCAGGACTTCAGTGAAACTTTTGCACACAAACCTGCAAAGATCACTGAAAGACAAGACAATAATCCTTACTTTGTTTATTTCTTGCTGTTTTTCTTTGCTGACGATTTCTTCCACGATTTCTCCGTCTCCTCTCACCAACCTTGAAACGAATGAACAAGAACACCGTCATCGTTGTTTTGTACCACGTCCTGCAAAGCCTGCTCACAACCAAGGGAAATCTCACTGACGAGGGAAGGAATTTCCCGTCGACCGGTATATTTTATGGACATGTGGACAACAAAATGACTGGCGTTTGCCAACCGCTTTACGTTGGTGCCTCACAACGCACTGACTACACAGTACACAGGCCTAGATCACCACTGGGTGAAGCACCCTTCAGCCAGATAAGTGGCGGAAAATCAACAAATTTTGATACCACGCTGAAAATTCACACTGAAGCAATTTATGACCCTGTCAATGGCACAAGCGGGCAGACGCGTACAATCAATAATGACGTTTTGACTCTGATCAGCACCTTTTCCTTCCAGTCTCTGGATCAACCACGTGGTGCAACTCCGCCTGCTTCTTCTCCCACTCTTCTTTCGTCATCGGTTTGAGAACTCGTTTCTCTGAGTGTTCGCCTGTCAAACAAACAAAGGGGTCATCAACCGCCGACAAATGGACGACGAAGGCAAGCCCCTGTTTGACAAAAGTTGTTTGCATCTTCTTGCTACCAGTGGCCAGTTTTCTCGTGTGAACTCTTGAAACTAGTGAGAGAACTGCCTTTGCGCGCGAACCTTCGACCCTCGTTTCCCGTGTCGAAAAGCGTTGTCAGACGGAAACAAAGCTCACAATATTTTACTGACAGTCACCTTTGTCACCGCTTCCTTTCAGTACATTTGGGGTGACGGTTGCCTTTTCTTGAAGCTCCTTCAGTTTTTTCTTCTCCTTCTTTTTTCGTTTCTTCTCTTTACGTTTCTCTTTCCTTTTGCGCCTTCGCTCCAACTTTTTCTCTCGTTTCCTTTGCTTTTTCCGCTCCGATTCTGCAGAATGCCTCAACGAAAACAGACAAGATTTGAGGACATTTTCTGACCTCGTTCCCGCTTCGGGCGCTTTGACAAATTGTATACATCGACTGCAAATACCTGTGTGCCAAATCGTCAATTGTGAGGTTCAGTTCTCAGAAGGAACTCACTTGCGCTTCTTTCTTTTCGAAGATTTCTTCCCAGTTGAGCTACTTCGTGACGAAGATGAGCTGGATGATGAGCTAGAAGAGCTGGAAGACGAAGAGCTGTGCCGCCGAATCTTCTTTCTTGGAGACCTGACAAGAACGACACATTTTTTTGACGCACAAGTGTCTTATCTGTTTCCATGCGAAGACACACATGAAGTAGAAATATCAGCCGCTTTCAACGTACATCGCATTACGCAACGACATCAAAGTGGAACTTTCCAGGTTTCCGACTTTTTGCACACGGGGAGGAGCGGTAACGAAGAAACCTGGAGTCAGAAACCCAAACAACTTCCAAGCTTTACATGGTGGTGGTGAAGACCCAGAAAGTTGGAAACCCGGGGGCTATTCTTTTTGCGCTCTGCGTCGTGTTCTGCGTCACAGAATCTCACCGCAGCTGTTCTATTTGCACCAACACAGAGAGTTCTGCATCACAGAAACGCAGAGCACCTGCATGCTCTGTGTTTTCCCTTCATTTTTCACTTGAAATCAGAGGGATGGGGAAACACAGAAAGTCAGAAACCCGAACAAAAATGCCACCTCAAACAAAAAACAATATCAGCACAAGCAGCTGGCCAGACATCTTCCAAAACCCAGACAACTTCCAAGTTTTACAAGTGTGTGTGGGGGGGAGGGATAACCTGGAAACCCGGATAACTTCGAAAACCCAAACAACTTCCCAAGTTTTTCAGTGGGGAGGGGTCGACCCGGAAAGTCGGAAACAAGACAAATATGCCACTTCAAGCCGAAAACAATATCAGCGCTTGCGGCTCATCACAACGACAGTGGTGCAGCTCGAAGCGACCACTTCCAACCCTCAATCACAACTTCGTCAATTTGGGTCGATCCACTGGTATCCCAGGTGGCACCCATCGCAAGCGCGATGTTGATCAGGCAAGCGCACTACGGCCATCACACAAAGGTACACATTCGTACCCTCAAGTTCGAATCCCAACAGCAACTGCCTCTCATGGGTCTGGGTCAAACCTGTTGCATTGGTGGCTCAGAGGTGCAGTCTTATTCCGGAAGGGGGGGGGGGTGACTGGATAAAGACCTGATGGCCTACTGAAGAATGCTTCCAAAACAATTAGCTTTCGCTTCACGCGTTGTCTTACTTTTCACCCTTTCTTCCCCTCGAACCGCTGTCACTGCTTGATGACGACTGACGTTTCTTCTTGCTGTGCAGGTCTCCTCTGGACAGGCGGGCTTCGTCAGCAGATCTGTCCATCTTCAAACGAAACCGACACCACGTCTCCCGATCAGACTGGCACTATATTTGTTGACAGATCGGTGCTGACTGCAGAAACGGAAAAAAGACAAAGCTGAAATGCGAAAGCAACACAAAACACAGCAGCATGACATGTAGTGATATCACAAACACACTGGTTGGTATCTCAGGTGAGACTGGCCCGGTGGCGCGAATCTCTGTGTTTATTGAATGAACAGTGCTGCCACCTGTCACGCGGTGGTTCAAATTCGCAGCTGGTGTGTCACACCACACTCCTCCCCCACCAGGGGGGGCTGGCCTCAGCCAATTAATTATATTCTAAATATTTTTATATTTAATTATTACA